>JAEEGH010000413.1_pt1 | contig 190108 bp, 170 predicted proteins | sample 9134181 | NCBI WGS metagenome assembly JAEEGH01 (sample SAMN16246544, study PRJNA631951) | gut metagenome | biome: gut microbiome; feature: rumen; material: DP-attached | host: Bos | place: Iran: Karaj | collected 2018-10 | reverse complement strand
AGTTTCTTTCTTAATCTTTTTAGCCATGGAGATATTATACATAAAAGAACGGCGACTTCAAAAGAAGCCGCCGTATTGAAATCAACTAATTAAGTCTGATTATTTTGTAGCCTTCTTAGCGCGGATTGCGAAGATAGCGCCGCAAGAAACGAGAGCTACAGAGATCATGATGATGTAAGGAGCAGCATACTCACCTGTCTGAGCAGAAGCCTTTACAGTAGCCTTGAATACGAGGAAAGGTGAGAATGACTTGATGCCGCCGATAGAAACTTCAGAAGTAGCACCCTTAATAATCTCGTACGTGTCGAGATTACCGTTATCATCAAGGTGAACAATAACTGCATAATCATTAGCGCCGATATCAGCAGTAATGTAAACTCTGTAAGGAGCCTCAGCAAAAGTATGGCTAGGATCATTAGGCTCAACATTATAGCCTACAAGATAAGAGAACGCACTAGCCTTAAGGTCCTTATCCTTTGCAGCTAATTCAGCATCAATACCCGGAATGTCGGATACCTTAAAAGTTGTTGAAGTAATCGGATCACCATGGAACTCTGTATTTCTAGGATCATAAGTACCATAATCAAGAGTTACCTTAAATTCCCTTGAAGGGCTGGCAGCCATAACAGCAACGCCGAGCATAGCAACAACAACGCACATAATAGGCATTGCTAAAATCTTTTTCATGTTCATTGGCAAAAATCCTCCTCAAATTTTTAACTCAATAATACTTGACTATAACACATTTAATTATTTAGTCAATAGTTGCTAAATAATTCTTGATTATTCGGCAAGATTTTAAGTTACTTCTTTGGCTATAACCAAAAATCTTCTAGTTCGATCTGTCCTGAGACAAGTTGACAGGATCAAGAGCTTATCCCCGTACTGAGGCTTGTCTTCTGTGACGAGCTGAACCTCACTGCCGGAAGTGGCATAAATCTTGTCAATGAACTTGTTATACACAGATTCATTACTCAGATCATTATAATACAAAATATGCTTAATTTCGTACGGTACTGTTGCAATTATGTGATAAATTTTGGTCTCATTTGGCAAATAGATTACAACATATTGAGCATTATTCACTATGTCAACGCCGTCGAATGAAGCCTGCAGATTTCCGAACATCGCGCCGTCACTCATTCTGTGTCCGTAAATGATGGTACAAGGATCAGAAAAATCTGCTGAATTATAATGACCTTCCATGAAGAGCGAGCCGTTGCGGTCGTACTCGCCGTTTGCTCCGTGTGACAGATAGTAGGTGTCATCACTTCCGCTTCTTAATACCGGCTGGCTTATATAAGGTGTAGTCATGTATAACCAGCCTACGATATCTGAATTAGCAGCCTTGAGCTCATCAAAATCAACGGGGCTGACATATTGATACTGGTCACCTGACTTATTGCTGTTGTCGTTAGGATCTACAGTCTGTTTTGTTGAGACCTCAATAACCGAAGGCAGCGAAGGATAAGTGAATTCCGAATAAGATGTTGTAGGAGATGTCTTCGGGGGAGCAAAATAGCCGTTAGCCCAGAAGAAATAGAACATGAGGATGCCACCCGAGATGAACATAACGGCACTCATTATTCCGTATATGACTTTCTTGTTCATTCCCTGCTCTTCCCTTTCTTATAAGGCTGCATCGAAGATCCTTCGTCCGGCGCGGATGATGTGACCTAAGGCATCCTTCTTATCCTTTTTCTGTATTAACTCAATTGCTTCAGCCATATTCGGTCTTCTGGAAGTGAGATTGTGGCTGTCAGTTCCCAAAAGATCGATCCTTCGCGTCTTAAGCAACCTTATAGCCTTTGAATATGTCGATTTCTCGATAAAAAACTCCGCATTGCACTGTATCAGCAGGTTCGGGTTCTCAAGAAGGCGGTTTACAAGCTTCTTATCCTGGTCGAAATATCTTTCGATGTGGGCAATTATAACGCGAAGGCCTAAAACAAGTGATATCTCCTCGATCTCATCGATCATGTTCGGCTGCCAGTTCCTGAAAGGCATCTCGATGAGCATATAATCGCTCTTTCCGATGCAAAGCCTCTCAATGTCCTTTGACCTGCTCATTCCTCTGAAGTAATGCACTTCAGCGCCAGTCGTATATACAGGGACTTTGGGAAGACTTCCGAGATTATCCTCGAGCTCATGTAATGCCTTGTCACGCTTCCTTAAGAATGTCTCCGGTGAGTTCGTATCCGCGTAAAAGTGCGGTGTGAAGATGATTCCCTCTACACCCTGTTCTACGGAACGGGATATCATCTCTAATGACATAGCGACGTCCTTACTGCCGTCGTCTATGCCCGGAAGCATGTGACAATGTACATCGATCATTAAGATTAAGACTTAGCCTTCTTACTAGCTGCGGCGTATCCGTACTTATACTTCTTAACGTAGCCGTACTTGTACTTCTTAGACTTAGCAGCAGCGCTATTATATACGAATCCGATGACCTTTGCATCAACGAGATCGCACTGTCTCAATGTGTACTCAAGATCTGAAGCATTTGTGTAGTCGTTTCTTACTACGATGATAAGACCGTCTGTGCACTTCGAGACAACGAGAGCATCAGATACTTCACCGATCGGCGGAAGGTCAAGAAGTACTACGTCATAAGACTCAGCGAGGTTATCGATGAGGTTAGCGAATGCCTTGGAGCCCAAAAGCTCTGAAGGATTCGGCGGGATATCACCAGCCTGAACAACGTCGAAGCCCTTAATGAGGACATCCTTATGAAGTGTAGCCTTCTCGCTGTTGATGCCTGCCAAAAGGTTAGAAAGTCCTGTAGTCTTAGCAAGACCGAGCTTCTTTCTGATAGTAGGAAGTCGGAGGTCGCACTCGACGAGGATAACCTTACGGCCGGACTCAGCGATGGAATATGCAAGATTGATGATGGTAAGCGACTTGCCTTCGCCGTGAACGGAGCTGGTTAAGCCGATAACTCGTGCGTTACGGTCATTTCGCTTTGTAGCGAACATGAGGTTTGTTCTCAAGAGGTTATAAGCTTCACGGCCCTCGAAGTTAAGCTTTGAGCCGATAAACTGCTTATTATTCTCGTAACTCTTAGGTAATATCTTCTTTGATTTCTTAGAATTAGCCATGGATCACACCTCACTTTCCTTATCCTGCTTGGATGAACCATCAGAAGAAATATCAGATGTGGCATTGCCGGGTCTTCTGGCATTGGCACTGGCCTGAGCATACGACTTGCTGTAGCTTCCGCCGTATCCGCCATAACCATAGTAATTGCTCTGTGATGCTTCGAGGAGATCCGGGATAGTAGCAAGGACAGGAATATCCTTGTACTTGTCGAGCAGGAACTCTTCTTCTCTGATCGTGCTGTCCATGAGCGATCTGAGGATAACGATACCGCAAGCGATAACGAAGCCCAAAAGCATACCGATCGCTGTGTTCTTTGTATAGCTCGGTGAGGCAGCGGATCTTGCGACGACCGCATAATCGATAACGCTAACTGATGAACCTTCAACAATACCGGAGATACCTGAATTCTGGTCGATCATGATCTCAACGATACGGTTGCAGACATTTGCAGCCATCTCAGGATCTTCATCAGTTACAGTGATCTTAAAAACAGGAGTGTTGCCCTCGGAGCTTCCGGATACCTTACTTCTGAGCTGCTCATAAGTAAAAGGAAGCTCGCCCTCTTTGATAGCCTTCTCCAATGTGGTACGGCTCTTGAGGATAACGACGTATGTATCAATGAGTGAATTTGACGCATTGATATCACCGCTCGTGATGTTTACCTTTGAAGAACCGATGCTCAAAGAGTTGTTGTTAACGTATAAAAGTGCTGAAGACTTATAGAGCGGTACGATAAAGAAAAGCGTATACACGAAGAAAAGGACACCGCCCACGAAAGCCGCAGCTGCGATAACCCAGATCTTGCTCCACAAGACTTTAAGCAGTTTCAGCAGATCGATCTCCTGAACATCTTGCTTGTTTTGAAGATTATTAGTCATTTACCGACTCCTCAACTTATACATATGTTTCTAATCTAACTTATTTACTTTATCACAACTTTTCTCAATTTATATTGTAAATTTATTACAATAATTAACTTTTATACTGCTTTATTAGGGTAAAAACTGTCAAATGACGTTGATATGCTCACCTTGGCGGCGAAAATATACCTTCCCCAATCCCCTGTTTTTTTGTCGCATTTTTCTCTGAAAACAGACAAAACACCGAAGAATTCCCTACAAGGATCTCCAAACGTCTACAGGATTTGTCGCACAAAAATGTAGAACTTTGGAGTTCCTTGTCGGAAAAAATCCAAGAATTGTCGGTTTCCGACAAAAAAATACGACAAGAAATAAGGAATTCGAGCGCCTGTTTTTTGCGGTTAAAAATTGTGAATTTGTGCGTTTGAGGCGCTGTTTTCGCGCGGGCAACTGCAGCAAAAACAAAGGCGGCCTCAAGTGTGAAGTGAACCCCTGAAGTTTGTCCAACTTCAGGGGTTCACTTCAGTGAGACCGCCTTATTAAAGTCTTGTTTTCGCTCAAACTCAGATCTTATCCAGCGCCTGCTTGAGATCTGCGATGATATCGTCAGGATCTTCCATACCTACGGAGAATCTGATGAGATCTCCGGGGATGCCAGCTTCTGCGAGCTGCTCGTCGGTGAGCTGTCTGTGTGTATGAGAAGCCGGGTGCAGGAGCAATGTCTTGCAGTCAGCAACGTGTGTTGCGATAGTAGCGAACTTCAAGGAATCCATGAACTTGATGGATGCTTCCCTGCCGCCCTTAACGCCAAAGCACATTACGCCGCATGTTCCCTTGGGGCAGTACTTCTGAGCGAGCTCATACTGGGAGTCAGAAGGAAGTCCGGGATACTTGACCCATGCAATACGGTCATCAGAAGCCAGGAACTCAGCAACCTTCTGAGCATTAGCGCAGTGGCGTGCCATACGGACAGGAAGTGACTCGAGACCGAGCTGGATGTAGTAAGCATTCTGGGGAGACTGGATGGAGCCGAAGTCTCTCATGAGCTGGGCTGTAGCCTTTGTGATGTAAGCAGCCTTGCCGAACTTGGTTGCGTATGTGAGTCCGTGATATGACTCGTCAGGTGTGCAAAGACCCGGGAACTTGTCAGCGTGAGCCATCCAGTCGAAGTTGCCTGAATCAATGATGGCGCCGCCTACGGATGAGCCGTGGCCGTCAATGTACTTGGTTGTTGAGTGTGTAACGATATCGCAGCCGAACTCGAAAGGACGGCAGTTTACAGGTGTTGCGAACGTATTGTCCATGATGAGCGGGATGCCGTTGTTGTGAGCGAGAGTAGCGAACTTCTCGATATCAAGGACATCAACAGTAGGATTTGTGATCGTCTCGCCAAATACGCACTTTGTATTGGGACGGATGTACTTCTGGAGTTCTTCGAGAGGAAGTGACTGGTCAACGAATGTGCACTCGATGCCCATCTTCTTGAATGTAACGCCGAAGAGATTGTATGTTCCGCCGTAGATATTAGCTGAAGCGATGAAGTGGTCTCCTGCCTCGCAGATGTTGAATACTGCGAAGAAGTTTGCAGCCTGGCCGGAGCATGTGAGCATTCCTGCGAAGCCGCCTTCCATAGCGCAGAGTTTGGAAGCTACGAAATCATTAGTAGGGTTCTGAAGTCTTGTATAGAAATAGCCGGAAGCCTCAAGGTCAAAGAGCTTTCCCATGTCTTCGGAAGTAGCATACTTCCATGTGGTGCTCTGATAGATCGGGACCTGACGAGGTTCGCCGTTGCCCGGAGTGTATCCGCCGTGAAGTGCGATTGTGTCAACTGTGCTCATTTGCTTGTCCTTCTTTCCTATTATTCTTCATCGCCTGAAATAGCGAGAGATTCAATGTAGACCGACGGAGTAAAGAATTCGCCTTCGCCGGAAGGCAGGTTGATTACATCCTTACCTATAGACTTGATAGATTTTAATACATCATAGAAGTTTCCTGCAACAGTAATTTGCTCAACAGGTCTTCCCTTCTTGCCGTTCTCGATGAGATATCCTTCGCAAAGCAGCGAGAAATCACCACTAATCGCGTTAACTCCGGCATGAAGACCTGACAGATCAGTAAGGATAATGCCCTCGCCTACTTCTTCTACGAGCTGGTCAAAATCTTTCTCACCGGGTTCAACGATCAGGTTCGTAGGCATCTCAGATACTGCGCTTCCGCTCCTGAAGCCGTTGCCCGTAGAAGCTTTTCCTGCCTTGTAAGCAGACTTAAGATCGTACAGAGCCGTAGCGAAAACGCCCTTGTCGATGATGGCTTTCTCAGTCGTGAGCACGCCCTCGTCATCGAACGGGATCTTGGTAAGAGCCTTGTCGTACATAGGGATCTCTTTGACTGTCAGCACGTCAGAAGCGATCTGTGTACCTTCCTTATCAGCCAGGAGTGACAGGCCTCTCTGCATCGTGGTTGCAAGGAAATTTCCGAAGAAGACCATAAAGAACTGTTGGAAAGCCTCTCTCTTAAGTATTGTCTTGTAGCTTCCGGCTTTACAGGACTTGGCGCCCATCTTGCCGATAAGGTTCTCCTTAAATGTCGCAAGGAACTTATCCATGTCAAAATCGTCAATGTCCTTGCCGATCCAGAAATGGCCGCCGCTCTTAACACTGCCGTCTGAATCAGTAGCTCTTGCGCCTGCGTAAAGTGAGATGCCGTCAGTATCCCTGAACGAGTGGAGACCCTTGGAATTGATGATGAGATAAGGTCCTGTTCCGCAGGCGATACTCAGGAAATCAACTGCATCGATCCTGTTGTCCAGCGCGAGGATCGCCTTTTCGAGCTTCAAACCGAGCTCGGAGAAAGACTTATAAGTATTCTTCTCGTAAGCCTCTGTAACCTGCGAGAAATAAAGGTCCTTGTTGTTCTCATCGCAATAGATGAACTGCGGATCTTCGTCGTTAAGAACTTCGCAGTTTTCCATGGCAGACTTCAGAAGATAGTCGATAGCGCTGTCATCTAAGATATTGGTTGAGCAATAGCCCATCTGGCCGTTCTTGAGGCCTCTGAATGAGAGCGTGCTGGTCGCACTGTTTTCGAAGCTTGATACCTCACCGTTGAGGATGTCCATGCTCATTGATTTATCGATCGAGAAAGAAGCTTCGCATTCCTCAAAGCCGTATTCAGTGCCGGCCTTGACGAGCTTTTCCATAAACTTTTCAGCTGATTTAATGTCCATTTGCCTGTTCCCCCTTATGCCTCTCTGCCGCCGACGAGTATCGAAGATACCCTGATCGTAGGCTGTCCGACAGTTACGGGAACGCCGCCCGAGACGGAGCCGCACATTCCTGCGGAGATCTCAAGGTCGTTGCCGACCATGTCGATATTCTTAAGGATCTCCTGGCCCTTGCCGATGAGAGTCGCTCCTCTTACGGGCTCTGCGATCTTGCCGTCCCTTATCATGAAAGCTTCGTTGGCAGCGAAGTTGAAGTCGCCCGTGGAAGTATCGACCGAGCCGCCGCCCATCTGTGTGCAATAAAGACCATACTCGGTATTTGCGATGATGTCCTTGGGATCTGTCTCGCCGTTGCAGATATATGTGTTGCTCATACGGGATGTCGGAGCATACGAATAATTCTGTCTTCTAGCGCAGCCCGTCGGCTTTGCGTTCATACGGCGTGCACCGAGCTCGTCGATCAGGTAATTCTTGAGGATGCCATTCTCAATGAGGAGAAGATCTGATGAAGTGTTGCCTTCATCGTCAGTGCCGTAAGATCCCCAGGCGCCGTCGATCCGGGCGTTATCTCTTGCGCTTACAATAGGAGAAGCGATCTGCTCACCGAGCTTGTCTGTGAAGTAGGACATCTTGATGCCTACTGATGTTGCTTCAAGAGCATGTCCGCATGCCTCGTGGAAGATAACTCCGCCAAAGCCGTTGCCTAAAATAACAGGCATCTTTGCTGAAGGCGCATAACCTGCATTGACCATTCTGATGGCCGTATCGCAGGCCTCTCTAGTCTTATCGATTATCGGATACTCATTGATGAACTCATATCCGCGCATCGTTCCCGGAGCTACCCTGCCGCTCTGTTTCTCGTTGTCCTTCGTAGCGATAGTCTCGATCGAGAGCCTGATCCTCTTGGTGGTATCTTCGGCGTTAACACCTCGGGTGTTGATGATCTTGGCAGTCCTTGTTGTTGCTGCAAGGCTTGAAGCCGCCTGAGTGATCAGCGGATTGTAGCTCAAAGCATAATCTGATGACTTTCTCAAGAAATCGACCATATCCTTCTTAGGTACAGACATCGGATCGATCTCGATGGTTGACTTGGTCGTCTTGCACAGGTCCTTGAGTGCTTCGATCGCGCCCTTGTCGTTGCCCTTGATGGCTGCAGCAGCTTCCTTGGCAAGCTTCAATAGGACTTCGATATCGTTATCACTTGAATAAACATAGACTGAATTGGTTCCGGCCAAGAGTCTGATACCAGTACCGGAATCGTAGCCTGTAGCGGCTCTTATGACCTGACCGTTAAGAAGGCTGACCGACTTGGCCTCAGTAACCTCCTGATACACCTCGGCAAAATCTGCCGTTGTTGACATTGCCTGCTCTAATATCCTTTGGCAATCACTGTCGTTAAACATATAAACACCTCATTTAATCAAATCAGTTGATATTATAACTCAACAAATGTAGCTGCTTCATATGTATTCAGAAATTGTGTTTTTTTCAGTTTTGAATAGTTCCAGACTCGGAAATTTAATCAAGTTTTTGCGATTTCAATTTTTTGATTACAATTTCTCGAAAATATGTATGCCTTTTATCTACTTTTCGAATAATTGAATACAATCAGCTTTGAAAAAGTAATCATAAGACATCACTTTTGAAAAAACGAATACATATCCAACAAAAACTGTAATCGAAATCGCTTCTCTAGGGAGATTTGATTACAAACTATCTCTATTATTCAGCAGCGGACAAAAAAAGAGGGGGTCACGCCCCCCTCAAATTAATAACGCTTAATCTTCTTGGATGTGTTCTTCTCGAACTCCGTCATCCTCAAGACTGTGTTCTTGATCTTCTTATAACTTTCGAGCTTCTCATTCGTGGCAGTGACAACTTCCTTTAAGATCGCCATGATCTGCTCTTCGGTAGGATCTTCATCCGTGCCGAGCTTAGCCTTGATCTCCTCGAGATCCGGAAAGATCGTTGCAGTTACGACGATGTCGTCCTTTACCTTATCTTCAACGCCTGATACGACAGACTCTGCTACGTAAGGGCTAAGGCTCAAAAGATACTCGATCTCTTCAGGGAAAACGTTCTTGCCGTTCTTGGCGATGATAACGTTCTTCTTACGGCCTGTGATGATGCAGAAGCCGTCCTCATCGATGTAGCCCAAGTCACCGGTGTGATAGTAACCGTCTTTATCAAGTGCGAGCGCTGTATTCTCGGGATCGTTGTAGTAACCGAGGAAGTTGTTATCGCCCTTGGAGATGAACTCGCCGATGCCGTCAGAGTCAGGATCAAGGATCTTAACTTCACAGCCCGGAAGAGGCAGACCTGCTGCGTGGTTCTTAAATGCAACGTCACGGTTAAGTGCAAGGATAGGAGCGCACTCAGTAAGGCCGTAGCCCTGAACGCATAAGAAACCGATGTCCTGGAAGAACTGCAATATCTCAGGGTTAACCGGAGCGCCGCCCAGGATGATAAGTCTCATCCTGCCGCCGAATACATCGTGGATCTGCTTGAAGAGCTTTCTTCTCATCTTGTTGGAAAGATGCAGTGTCCTTGCAAGCTTTATACCTGTCTTAAGCTTCTTAGCCTTCTTAGGATCTGCGTTAACGCCCTTCATGATCTTCTTGTAGAAGAGCTCGAGCATAACGGGAACCATAAGGATAGCCGTAGGTCTTGCTTCCTGAATGTTCTGCGCTATGTATCTCAAACCTTCGCAGATGGCAACAGTAGTACCTCTGTAGACCTGGCCCAAGAAGCCGCAGGTGCACTCATAAGTGTGATGCAAAGGAAGTACTGAAAGCCAGACTTCGTTGATATCGATATAGAGCATCGAGAACATCGACATGAGGTTCTTGCAGATATTTCGCTGGCAGAGCATAACAGCCTTAGACTTAGCTGTAGTACCTGATGTAAACAGAAGGATCGTCATCTCTTCAGGATCGATCGTAGCCTCTGTGAAGACCTTATCGCCAGCTGCGAGCTTCGCTTCACCGATCTTGAGGCAGTCGTTGTAGTAAAGGAATCTGTCGTCATCTGTCTCATCCATGCAGATCCAGTACTTAACTGTATCTACTTTTCCGTACACCTGGTTAATGATGTCGAGCTTTGACTTGGAGAAAACGATGATGTTTACTTCAGCTCTGGTAAGCATGTTGTATACGTCATCTACCGGAAGCTCCTTATCGAGAGGAACTACGCAGCCTGTACCGTTGGTAGTAGCCAGATAAGTGGTGTACCATTCGTATCTTGTCTCGGCGAAAATCGCGACGCGCGCGCCCTTTTCGACGGTGTTGAGGAAATATGTACCGAGCGAATCGATGTCGTGATCGTACTTCTCTGTAGAGATCGGGACATATTCTCCGCCCCTCTTCTCCTTAACGAGGAAAACAGGGTTTTGCGGGAAATCCTTAACTCTGTGCTTAATTACGTCACGAAGATCGTGGATCTCTGTTATATCATACAGGTTGGCATAGGGATCTTTCATCATATCAGCAGTATCCTTTCTCGATTGCGAGTTCAGCTCTCTCCTTATTCTTGCCGCCCTTGGCGATCTCAGCATCGATAAAGCCGGGGTTAGCCTTCAGGAAGGCAGTCATGTAATCTGCAGGAGATTCAAGGAAATGAAGTATCATCTCCTTCTGCTTTTCGTTAATAATACCATTATCGGTAGCTTCATCAAAAAGGTTTTTGTCGATACCTGTAAGAGCGTGGAGCTCTACGCCGAGGTTCTTCAACACCTCTCTGCCGTTCTGGCATCTGTCTACTACTGCGACAGTGTCAGTGATCTCAGAGCCTAATCCTCTGATTACAGGGATCCATGCTCTCTCGTAGGATGAAGCTTCTGTGATAAGGTCTGCGATATGAAGAGCCTTCTTACCTGTAAGGTCGATATCCTTGGTATCTACGGCAGGTCCTTCGATGTTCTCTGAATATACGGATGTCATGTCCTTGTAGATCGTGAGATGAGGCTTGCCTAAAAGGTATGCAGGCATCATGGAGAAGAAATAGTCTCTTCTCTCACCGCCTGAGATGTAATCAAAATCAAGTACCTTAGCTGCTTCAGCGAGCTTATCGGATACCATCTTGAACGTGCCGCCCTTGTTGTAGTAAGCAAGCATCATGTCGAAGATCTCTTCGGGTGCAGTGAGCTTATTGTCAGCTATCGCCTTCTCGATCCTCTTCAATACTTCACCTGCAGCTGCTTCGTTCTCGAGCAGGAAGTGCGTGTTGATGAAGAAAGGTCCGAGTCTTCCTGATGTGTACCAGAAAGGCTGGTTCTCAGGAGCTACCCTGATGGCGTTTGTCGCGAAAAGCGCTTCGATGATGGTGTTTTCCATAGATCTATCTCCTGTTCCTACCAGCGCTGTAATGTGCCGGTTAAGTCTTTCAAATTAAGTTTATTCTCCTCGCAGTACTTCTCAAGATCTTCAGTGATCTTAACCGGAGCTGCGGGATGAACGAGGCATGCCGTGCCGATCTCAACAGCAGATGCGCCTGCGATCATGAACTCGATGACGTCCTTATAATCAGCGACGCCGCCGCATCCTACGATCGGGATATCGAGTACCTGCGAGCACTCTGCAACCATGCGGATCGCTACAGGCTTAACTGCAGGACCGGAATATCCGCCTGTGTTATTGGTAAGCACCGGTCTTCTGGTCCTGATGTCGATGCGCATGCCCATGAGTGTATTGATAAGGACAACCGCGTCAGCACCGCCCTCCTGGGCAGCCAGCGCTGTTGCCTTGATATCGGTAACATTCGGTGTGAGCTTGATCCACAAAGGCAGATCAGTAAGGCTCCTGAGCTTTGAAGTGATCGCCTTGATGGCCTCCGGGTCACTGCCGATCGTCATGCATCCGGCCTTGACGTTCGGGCATGACAGATTGATCTCGAGCGCATCGATCTTATCCTTGTGAGGATCGAGCGTTGTGACCATGTCGATATAGTCCTCGAAAGAATGTCCAGCGACATTGACGATGACGCCTGCGCCGGATTCCTTCATGAAGTCAAGATCATTCTCGATAAAGTAATGGACGCCCGGGTTTTGAAGGCCAACGGAATTAAGCATTCCCGAAGCGCATTCGGCTACTCTTACACCGGGGTTGCCTGCTCTGGGCTTTATCGTAAGTCCCTTGGATGAGATACCGCCAAGGATCGAGAGGTCATAGTATTCTGCAAGTTCCCTTCCGAAATTGCATGTGCCGGAAGCGAGGATCAAAGGGCTCTTGAGGCTTACCTTGCCTACATTAACATTCAAAGAAGCGCTCACCAGACCACCTCCCTGCTGTCGAAAACAGGACCTTCCTTGCAGCACCTGACGTTCTTAAAACCGTCAGGACCGTCGTCCTTTACCTTGACTGTGCAGCAGAGGCAGATGCCAACACCGCACCCCATTCTCTGTTCCATGGATACGAGACACTTCATGCCCTTTTCTTCTGCCCAGGAGCTTACTGCCTTCATCATGGGGATGGGGCCAACGCAGCAGATGAGTGTCTTTGCAGGGTCAGCGATCTCAATAGTATCAAGGCCTGCGATAACAGTACCCTTGATGCCCATGTCACCTGCGTCTGTCGTAAGAACATATCCCGGCTTGCTTAAGATAACCTGTCGAGCGTCCCTGAAGCCTTCGCAGACTGAAACAGACTTACCGCATGAGGTAAGCTCTTCATAAGCGAAGTTTATCGGGAACACACCGGTGCCGCCGCCCGTGAGGATTATGTTTTCGAAGTCTCCGAAGTTAAAGCCGTTGCCCAAAGGACCGAGGCAGTCAAAGAGGGCGCCTTCCTCAAAATCTGAGATCTCCTTGGTGCCCTTGCCTACGACTTTAACGCCGATGTAAAAGATTCCGTTGTCTTTATCTGTGCTTGCTATTCCAAAAGGTCTCTTAAGAAACTGTGTGCCGGCAGAGATGTTTACGAACTGGCCGGGCTTTGCGGATCTTGCGATCCCGGGACATTCAAATCCCAGATAGCATGTGTCGCTGTTAAGAAATTCCTTAGAGACTAACTTGATTTTGTATTCTTGCTTATATTCCATTAAACGTACTTGCGGTTCTTCAATGCTGCGTTGAGTTTTTCCTTCATGTCGAGAGCTTCCTGCCTTGCGGCTACGCCGAATTCCTCAGGCTCTAAGTCTTCTCTCTTCTTCCATGCCGTCATGATGGCTCTGGAGCTGTTAACGATCGCGCCCTTGCCTTCTGCGGTAAAGCCTGCGACTGCTTCATCAGCGCCTGCGCCCTGTGCTCCGTAGCCCGGAACGAGGATGAATGCGTTAGGCATGAGCTTTCTTAAAGCTACTGCCTGCTCGGGCCATGTGGCACCGACTACTGCGCCAACAGAGGAGAATCCCTCTTCGCCTACAACGTCCTTGCCCCACTCATTGACCTTCTCTGCAACTGCTTCATAAAGCTTGCGGCCGTCCTTGAGCTCTAAGTCCTGGAAATCTCCTGCGGAAGGATTGGATGTTCTTACGAGGCAGAAGATGCCCTTGCCGTCTCTTTTCGCGACATCGATAAAAGGCTGGACGCCGTCGATGCCGAGGTAAGCGTTGACTGTGCAGGCATCAAAGCCGCTCATCTCCATGGTCTCGCCAAGGAGGATGTCAGTATTACCGATGATGGCCTCAGCATAAGCTGTTGCCGTGGATCCGATATCGTTTCTCTTGCAGTCGCCGATGACGATCATGCCTCTCCTCTGCGCATATCTTGCTGTAAGGAGCATGGTCTTGAGGGCGTCAACGCCGTACATCTCATAGTAAGCGAACTGGAGCTTGATGGCAGGTACGATGTCGCATACCTGGTCGATTATCTCTTTGTTGAAGAGCCAGATTGCCTTGGCCGTAGCCTTTGTGGGCTCTTCAGGGAAAAGCTGCTCGGAATAATCCTTGATACTGTCCGGAATGTATTCAAGCTTGGGATCGAGACCTACAACGGTCGGGTTGTCCATCTCCTCGATCTTCTTAACGAGGTAATCAGCAAAGTTTATCATAAGTTACTTTTCCTCCCATCATCGTCAGTATCGTCTCACCGTAGAGCTTCCATCCGTCATAAGGAGTGTTTCTGGACTTGGAGAGCATCTTCTCCTTGTCGAAAACAAACTCATTATCAAGATCGAAGGCCGCAAGATCAGCATCGTCACCGACGTTCATGCCGCCCCTTCCGAGCTTCAAGATCTTTGAAGGTCCGAAGCACATAAGGTCGATGAGCTTCTCGAGCGTGATCTCACCTGTCTTTACAAGATAAGTGTACCCCAAAGCGAAGGCAGTCTCAAACCCTAAAATGCCGTTCAAAGCGACAGAAAATTCGCACACCTTCTCGTCAGCATGATGAGGCGCGTTGTCTGTGGCGATCGCATCGATCGTTCCGTCCTTGATTCCTTCGATGATCGCGTCAACGTGATCTCCGGTCCTGAGCGGCGGATGCATCTTGAAGTTCGTGTCGTATGTCTCGCACATATCGTCTGTCAGTGTGAAGTAGTGCGGGCAAGTCTCGCATGTGACCTTGACGCCTCTTGCCTTGGCATCTCTGATCATTCTGACGCCGCCCTTTGTGGAGACGTGGCAGATGTGTACAGGGATATCGAGGTACTCAGAGAGGATGATATCTCTGGCGATCATAATGTCTTCAGCTGCTGTAGGAATACCCCTGATACCGATCGTTGTGGAAGTAACTCCCTCGTTCATCGCGCCTTCCGAGAGGCTCTTGTCTTCGCAGTGATTGAGCACCGGGAGATCGAAGTCTGAAGCGTACTCCAGGACCTTTCTCATGATGCCTGCATTCTTGATAGGATGTCCGTCATCAGATACTGCTACGATTCCTGCTTCCTTCATGAGACCCATCTCTGAGATGAGCTCGCCGTCGATGCCCTTGGTCGCTGCGCCGATCGGATATACTCTGCAGTTATCTGCTTCTTTAGCTTTCTTAAGGATTCCGCTGATCACTGCAGCATTGTCTGCTACAGGATTTGTGTTAGGCATCGGGCAGATCGATGTGTAGCCGCCCTTTGCTGCGGAAGCCGTGCCGGTAGCGATCGTCTCTTTGTACTCACCGCCCGGTTCTCTTAAGTGGCAGTGCATGTCGACGAGGCCCGGTGTTACCGTTGCACCCTTAAGGTCAATGATCTTGTCTGCCTGGTCTTCAGCGAATACGTTAGAGAACTTGCCGTCTTCGATGTAGATCTTTGTTTTAGCAGCGTCGTTATATACTTTGCAGTTAGTTAAGATGATTCTCACAGATTGTTCCTCCTTGCCATGAGCAGGTACAGAACTGCCATTCTGACTGCGACTCCGTTAGTTACCTGTTCGTTGATGACCGACTGGTCGCAGTCGTAAACTGCCGTCGGGAGCTCTACGCCGTGGTTGCAGGGACCCGGGTGCATGAGGAATGCATCGGGCTTTGCGAGCGCGAGCATCTCAGGTGTGATTGCGTAGAACTTTGCATATTCCGCGATCGATGGAAAGAGCGATTTCTGCTGTCTCTCGAGCTGTACTCTGAGGCCCATAACCGCGTCAGCATCCTTGATGCAGTCTGCTACGCTGTCTGCGATCCTTACGCCCATATTCTCGATACCTACGGGCATCATGGTCTTAGGTCCGTATACGCTTACCTTTGCGCCGAGCTTGGATAAGCCGATCGCGTTGGATCTTACTACTCTTGAGTGGTAGATGTCGCCGCAGATCGCGATGTTCTTGCCCTCAAAAGTATCGAATCTCTCATACATTGTAAGCATGTCGAGGAGGGCCTGAGTCGGATGCTCGTTCATGCCGTCTCCTGCGTTGACTACGGATGCCTTGAGGTAAGGCGCGATGAAGTGCGGTGCGCCTGACTGGTTGTGTCTCATTATGATGATGTCCGTGCCCATCATGTCGATCGTCCTTGCTGTATCAAGGAGCGACTCGCCTTTGTTTACTGAGCTTCCGGATGTTGAGATGTTGGCTGAAGCCGATCCCATGTATTTCGAAGCAAGCTCGAAAGAAAGCCTTGTTCTTGTCGAGTTCTCGTAAAAGAGCGTTACTACAGACTTGCCCTGCAGGTGGCTTGTCTTTTTGTTGGCCGAAGCGATGACCATCTTCATCGTCTTGGCCGTATCAAGGATCTCCATGATCTCTTCTGCGGTAAGCTGCTTCATACCGAGGAGATCTTTACTCTTAAGTCCCATTTTCGTTATTCCTCCTCTTTCAGCAGAATTACCCTGTCCTGTCCGTCGACTTCCTTGACCTCAACGTCGATGTGCTCGGAGAGCGCGGTCGGAACATTCTTGCCGACATAGTCAGCCCTGAACGGCAGCTGCCTGTGACCTCTGTCGATCAGGATCGCGAGCTGGATGTTCGCAGGGCGCCCCATATCGAAAATGTTCTCTATGGCGGCCCTTGTGGTCCTGCCCGTATAGAGAACATCATCAACCAAAATTATCTTCTTATCATTTACATCGAACGGGATATCCGTACCGTTTACGACCGGGTGAGCCGAGAGCATCGAGAGATCATCCCTGTAGAAGGTTATATCAAGGATCCCCATAGGCACCTTGACGCCTTCGATCTCTTCTAAGAGCTTGCGGATCCTCATCGCGAGAGGCACACCTCTCTTCTGGATTCCGATGATAGCGACATTATCCAGACCGTCATTGCGCTCAACGATCTCATGAGAGATCCTGATAATCGCGCGGTCCATTGCAGCCGCATCCATCAGTTCGTGACCGGGAACTAAGACCATAAAAAAACTCCTTCCGCGTAAGATATGGCTATGCGCCACCGTCCGGCTAAAGAAGGAATCCGTAAATAGTAATATTCAGAGCCACTTACGGTCTCGCCGGACCGTTTAAAGTTTTGCTGTATGAATTCTATATATAATTAGCTCGAAATGCAATAATCAGATATTGCTATTTATTGCCACTGTTTAGAGCCCGCAAATAAAGCCTGCTGTTTACTGCGCGCTATTAATAGCCCGCTGCTGACCGGCCTGAGGGTTAAGCACAGTGATCTTAACGTTGCCGAGATGGTTCTTGGTCTGGTTCCAAAGGGTATCTTCCTGCGATTCGATGCCAATGTTCTCAAGGAAGTTCTCAATATAACTGGTGTAAGCCTCGAATCCTGCGACATATCTGGACCTTGCGTGACCTGCGCCCTCTACCAAGATGAGCTCAGTATAAGCCCCGTTCTTTGAGGCCGCCTTCTGGAGCTGCTCACTGTGATCGGGCCTGATGAATGTGTCACCTGTGCCGTGAATGAAGAGGATCGGATACATGTTGTTCTCGACGTCTCTGAGGGCGTTGGTGTCATTAATGTCGACCTTGTAAATGAGCTTAGCCGCTAATCTTATACAGGAAGTCAGATAATGAAGATGGATTCTCTTGTAATTCCTGTAGATGACTGAGAACAAGTCGGTAAAGGGGCAATCGGCAACGATAAAGTCGATCTCGGGTTTGTACTTGGTGGCGATAAGCGCAGCGGAACTGCCCATCGATTCGCCGTGAAGGCCAAGGACATTGATGTCTTTATATCTGTTACGTGTATCTTCGATGACCTTCATAAGGTCTTCTGATTCATAATTGCCAAGCGTGCAAACATCCCTGACGTTGACGCCGTGATACCTGGCATCGTAAATAACGCATGAATAACCGAGCTTAATGTAAGACGTAAGATATTTGACCGCGCCGTACCTGGTGGAAGTACGGCCGTGAAGGATGATCATGTACTTTCCGGTGCCTCTTACCTCTTCATTGTCAACGAAAGTAGCATGAAGGACATACCCGTCCTTGCCTTCGATCGTGTAATTCACCTTTGTATATGAGTCAAAATCGCCCCAAAGGCCTTTGCGCCTGTTAATATCGACTTCCCTGTCGATCGTGAGTATCTTGGGCTTAACGGTTGCTTTTGCATTTAGACAGGAGAAAACGATTGCTCCCAGGAAATAAATCGAAAACAAAACGATCAGAACGATCCACAACCAAAGCATAAGCGCCTCCCACCTAATATTCCAAAGCAATTATACATTATAATGTCCTGAAATACGCGCTTTGAAATCATAATTTTATAGGGGGTATTTTGTCGGTAAATCAGATACGATTGTTCTCTTTCTTCGTGGTTTTTGTTTGAACCATGTCCGTTATTGTCGCGATTGACAGAAACCTTGTATGAAAATCGCCCCAAACCTTGTCCCTTTTTGTCGTTCATGATTTAAGGCCAGCCCTTCAAAGCCCCCCCTCTGTCCGCTCATTCGCACCGACAAAAATCACAGGAAAACCTGCAAGATTTCACAAAAGGAATGCTACAAAAACCGGAAATCAATACAAGGTTCTGACAAAAACCAACAAATAGTGCGACAATCACCGGACAAAACCCTGCAAATAACCTACATAGAATTAAGGAATAAATGTATGTGTATACGGCATGCATATGCATGGAGGTGCCTTGCACCTCTTAAACCCCAAACAGCACCTTTGAGCTTGCAGTCAAGGGCGTCATCAGACGAACGAAGTGACCCTTGACGGCAAAGCGATAATGGTGCAACTAAAAGGCTGCCTCACTCGAGACAGCCTTAAGATTTATGTTTTCGCGCCCTTTATGACTTTGAACCTCTTCCGATCAAACGCATCTTCATGTCGCGGATCTGCTTTGCGTACTTGCTTGTCATGATGACGCCAAGGACTACCATACCGTAGCCGACGCCGATGCAGATGCCGTTGATGAAGTCGCTGACTTCGGGGCCGAAGTAGTCGATGAAGAAGACTGCGATCGCTACTGTCAGGAAGACCAGAGCAACAATAAACATAATGTGGAAGCGCTTCATCATCTTTTCTTTCTCGTCATTGCTATATTCTGCGACCTTCATGATCGTATCTTTAGTTTCAGTATTCATGGATTTTTCCTTTCTTTCACCGTTCAGGATCTCCTTGAGATCAACGTCATAGTACTCGGAAATATCGATCAGGATGTCGAGGTCAGGCATGTTGCTGCCGGTTTCCCAGCGTGAGACCGTGCGTCTTGAGACCATCATCTTGTCCGCGAGCTGCTCCTGAGTGATATTTCTCTCTTTTCTTAATTCCTTAAGAAATGTTCCTATCTTCTGCTGATCCATTTTTGCAACCTCTCGATTCCTTGATTGCCTTGCAATTGATGATATTTGCAAGAGCTGTGAGTCCTAATCCCAACGGCAGGAAAGGCATCGTGCTTTCTTTAAACATAGATAAGATAACACATACGATGGCTGCTGTTGCAAGAACAATCCTAATTACTGTCCAAATGATCTTCTTTGTGTCTTTCATATTCGTATTCTCCTTTGAATTTCCGGTCCGAAGTTTGTGACCTGTTGTTGAGTTCACTCTACGTCCGGCCAACGGAGTTTTAAAGGACACGGAGCGACCAAATGCCCGAAAACAGTGAATGAGACACACCGTGTCCCATAAAAAAAGCCCGGATATTGGAGTGGTCGGACTCCGATATCCGGGAAAACAAAAACCTCGCATAAGTCAAACAAGCGAGCTTGCTGTTGAGGAGGACCTTTGCGAGGTTTTCTATTACCCTATTAACCTTTCACCCAAAAATCTCACAGGATCGTGAAGCACATATAGGTAAACGCCTATGGGTAAATCGAATAGAATGATTATATAATGTCCGAAATCAAATTCAAGAGCCAATAACTAAATTCTGCTAAATATCAACGAATTATGATACAAACATACTACCAACCCGTTTGACAATTTGCCGCTAACTGCTTCGAATAATAAAAATTGACTTGATAATCGCCCCAAATATCAAATAACCAAACGCTGAAAACGCCAATTATCAAAGTTTTTTGCGTGATTGGGTCCCAGAAAGCAAAAATACCTTCTGCAACTAGTTGAGCGAAGCGACTGTCCGTACGTTGCAGAAGGTATTTTTACTTTCTTGGTGGGGCTGGTGGGACTTGAACCCACACGATTTATGGTCGGCAGATTTTGAGTCTGCTGCGTCTGCCATTCCGCCACAACCCCTGATGTAGCGTAGTAATTATATTAAAGCGCTATTTTTTTGTCAATTTACTACGCGGCTTCCTCAATGTATTCATCGAAGTCTACTACGCCGGCTGCTTGAAGGAATCCCCTAACGTGCTCCTCGTAAGCTTCCTGACCTGCCACCTTGCGTGACTCGGCGTGTTTTGCATTTTCTACGAGCCAGAGCTCACAGTAAGCGTATTTCTTGGCTTCGGCATACATGTCTTCACTGTTTTCGACATCGATCCAGTTATCAGCCGTTCCGTGAACGAACAAGATCGGCACACCCTTATCCTTCAGCGCATCGATTCCGCTGACTTCTGAAGTATCGATACCGTAGAGCACCTTGAAGCCGATGTCAGCACAGGTCCCGAACGGATACATATACATATCGTTATACATGTCATGGAGCATGAACTTAAGGCTCTCAAAGCCGCAGTCAGCGACTACAAAGTCTACCTTATCCGTGTATTTGAGCGAATTGAGCGTGGCCGAAGAACCCATCGATTCGCCGTGAAGGCCCAAAATATCAACATCTCCATAGCGGGCAAATGTGTCTTCGATAATGTAATTCAGGTCCTGGCCTTCATATCCGCCCATTGAGCATATGGCCTTCTCGTTGGCGCCATGAGCTCTTAAGTCATAGATAACGCAGGTAAACCCAAGCTCGATATACGCTCCGCAGTATTTTGCACCTGAGTACATGGTTGAATGATAGCCGTGCGAGATGATGACATAGCGTCCGGTGCCATCTGTCTCTTCTGTTGAGACCTTCATGCAGTGGAGCTCGTAGCCATCGAGGCCCTTGACTATGTATTCCTGCTTATCATAATCGTTAAAGTCTCCCAAGCAGCCGTCATCTTCGAGCTGTTCGAGCTCGCCTTCGTATGTATAGCGCTTGGGATGGGTGATCGAGACGGCCGTGCCGATACCGGCGCCCAGGAGATTGAGGAAGATGAATACTGCTAAAAAGATAAGTATTCCTTTTATAATCTTTTTCTTATTGACCGGTTTTCGAGCTTTTGACATAAAAATACCCCCACAAATTGCTCCAAAACATTATAACAAAGATAAGTGAAAATCATTCTGGCAGATACTCAAACGAATTTTACATTTAAGAGCAATTCTCAATCAAAACTCCTCGAAAAAACAAAAAATTTTCAACAACATTTCAAATCAAAAGTAATATAATTACTTTGTTAAAATTTAAGGAAAGAGGTTACCGATTATGGCAAACATTGATTTGACAAAGTACGGCATTACAGGCTCTACCGAGATCATCTACAATCCTTCTTACGAGAAGCTCTTTGAAGATGAGATGGATCCTTCCCTCGAGGGCTACGATAAGGGACAGCTCACAGAGCTCGGTGCAGTAAACGTTATGACAGGTATCTATACCGGTCGTTCCCCTAAAGATAAGTTCATCGTTATGGACGACACATCTAAGGACACTGTTTGGTGGACATCAGATGAGTACAAGAACGACAACCACCCTGCTTCTATCGAGACTTGGGAAGCATGCAAGAAGCTCGCTATCGAAGAGCTCTCCAACAAGAAGCTCTATGTAGTTGACTGCTTCTGCGGCGCTAACAAGGACACACGTCTTGCAGTACGTTTCATCGTAGAGGTTGCTTGGCAGGCTCACTTCATCAAGAACATGTTCATCGTTCCCACAGCAGAGGAAGAGGCTAACTTCGAGCCTACATTCGTTGTTTACAACGCTTCAAAGGCTAAGGTTACAAACTATGCTGAGCTCGGCCTCAACTCTGAGACAGCAGTTCTCTTCAACGTTACATCCAAGGAACAGGTTATCCTCAACACTTGGTACGGCGGTGAGATGAAGAAGGGTCTCTTCTCCATGATGAACTACTTCCTCCCTCTCCAGGGCATCGCTGCTATGCACTGCTCCGCTAACACAGACATGGAAGGTAAGCACACAGCAATCTTCTTTGGTCTCTCCGGAACAGGTAAGACAACACTTTCCACAGATCCTAAGAGACTCCTCATCGGTGATGACGAGCACGGCTGGGACGATGAAGGCGTATTCAACTTCGAGGGCGGCTGCTATGCTAAGGTTATCAACCTCTCCAAGGAGAATGAGCCTGACATCTACAACGCAATCAAGAGAAACGCTCTCCTCGAGAACGTTACAGTTGACGCTGAAGGCAAGATCGACTTCGCAGACAAGTCCGTTACAGAGAACACACGTGTTTCTTACCCGATCGACCACATCGAGAAGATCGCTAAGAACGTTAACAAGATCTCTTCCGGCCCGGCTGCAGACAACGTAATCTTCCTTTCTGCAGACGCTTTCGGCGTACTCCCTCCTGTTTCCATCCTCACACCTGAGCAGACAAAGTACTACTTCCTCTCAGGCTTCACAGCTAAGCTTGCTGGTACAGAGCGTGGAATCACAGAGCCTACACCTACATTCTCCGCTTGCTTCGGTCAGGCATTCCTTGAGCTCCACCCTACAAAGTATGCAGAAGAGCTCGTAAAGAGAATGGAACAGTCCGGCGCTAAGGCTTACCTCGTTAACACAGGTTGGAACGGCACAGGTAAGAGAATCTCCATCCCTGATACACGTGGAATCATCGATGCAATCCTCGACGGCTCCATCAAGAACGCTCCTACAAAGAAGATCCCTTACTTCGATTTCGAAGTACCTACAGAGCTTCCGGGCGTTTCTACAGAAATCCTCGATCCTCGCGACACATACGCTGATGCAGCTGAGTGGGAAGCAAAGGCTCAGGATCTCGCCGGCAGATTCATCAAGAACTTCAAGAAGTATGAGACAAACGATGCTGGTAAGGCACTCGTTGAGGCTGGTCCTAAGCTCTGATTCTTTTAGATCTGAGAAAACCAATTACAGAGGCTGTCTTCGGACAGCCTCTTTTATTTTCAAGAATTACACTATTACTTAATAGGCATTTAATAAAATATTTTTATATGTGGTATAGTATATATATATCAAAATATTTAGATATAAGGTGCAGACATGAAAAAATCAACAGACATCAGAGTCATCAAGACTCAGAAGGCGTTGCTATGCGCTTTGGACGAGCTCATCAAGACAAAAAAGTTGTCTAACATCACGATTACCGAGCTTTGTACCAAGGCCAACATCAACCGCAACACCTTCTATTATCATTACAACAACATCTACGATCTGCTCGCAGAATACAAGCAGATACTGATGAACGAGTTCACCAGTGTTCTTGATGTCAACAAGCAGCGCCACTCTCATACCGGCCTTGAGATCTGCAAGATCATCTACCGTCATCCGAACTTCATGAGCATCATTATCTCCCCTAACTGCGATCTCGACTATTTCGATGAGATCTTCGGTTTGGCATCAGAGAAGTCCCGCATCTTTATGGATAAGAAGCACGAGATAAAGACTACTGCAGATCACCTCGCCTGCACTTACTGCAACGCAGGCTGCATAGCCGTTATCAGGGACTGGATCGCCGGCGGTCTTAAGGAGACACCCGAAGAGATCTCAAACATCGTTTCGCAGGCATCCCGCAAGGGACCGATTTCTATGCTGTTCCCCGGGGAATAAATTAACTGAGAAATCTTAATATTCAATAAATAAGATCCTGAATATCAGGATCTTATTTATTTCTAGCTCTTTCATTTAACTCGATCATGTCGCCGAGATTGCCGGGGTCACCATGTCCTGGATACACTTTTTCTATTGTAGCAACAAGTGATTTAAGCTTCGGTATGTCCGCGTTCCAGAACTTTGATGTGCTGCCTTTGGGAAGTCTGGTCGCTGTAGGTATGCCAAGTATGGTATCTCCTGAGAACATTAGATTTCCATCTAGCGTAGCAATAAGACTGTCCGGAGAATGACCACTATACTGCGAAAGACTTACACTGTGACCTGCCCATTCAAAACTCCTCTCATTATCGAAAGTTTCATCAGCAGGCATACATGTGAAACGATCAACGGCAGTTAGTTTCTTCTTATAGTCGGCTGAATCCATTGTCTCGATATCATTTTTCAAATAGAAAGCCATAAACGCATCAGCTATAGAAGAGAGGTTTTTTTGTTCACTACCGATGAATTCACTCGTTAATGAAGTGGAATAGACCTTAACATCCGGTCTTATCTTGCGCAGTCTGTTTAATCCTACTATATGATCAAAATGCGCATGAGTAAGAACAACAAGAATAGAATCTAATTCATTGATCGCTTCAAACAAATCTTCGTTTGAAATAACGTCAAATAGCAGGCCATGATTATTCTCGGTTACAAGCCATGAATTGGAATCGATTATATCCCATTTATAGCATTTGATCTCCATGTTTAACGCTCCAGACAATATACCGTATTCCACATGCCATCGTGTTTCATTCCGTACTTCTCATGGAATTTCAAAGAAGCATTATTGGTTTCCTCAATCCATGAATATAGATATTTACCGCCGTTTGCAACATATCCCTCAAGACGGTCAAGCAGTATCGAATGGATAACCTCTTTCCTGCAACTCTTATTGATTATTTGGTTGATATAGAACTTCTTAGGCAAGACATCGGCCTGAAGCAATGCGTCTATTATACCTTCATCGTTTCTGTGCAAAGATATCTGACCAGACCGGATCACCGTTCTAAGCTCATCGTCAAAAAGAAGATGGCTCACTTCAGTGTTAAAAGTAGACCACAGCAGCTTATTAAGTTCTGATGCATCTTCTTCAAGCGCTGTCTCAACACTTACGGAACCTTTATATATAATCACCTCAGAACCGTTATCAAACACGGATCTGCAGTCAGGATTGGAATACCTTTTCAAATGAGCAATGGCTTTAATATCAGAAGAAAGATCATCTCCTCTGTTTCTGCCAATTATGTCTATAAAGTATTTTCCCTGATGGATTTGCTTTAAGATAACATCTATCGACTTCAAATCCTTTACGAAGAAAATCAATCGGTTAATTCCGTGATCTTCATACGCGAAAACAAATTCATCCCCGTTTTCCCATATCCCACAGGCCTTTTCTGAAACATCTGAAGCATAGAAATTGTTTATCAGTCTGTTTGCGCGTGCGGCATTAATCTTATCTTGAAGAAGCGAAGTATCCATAACTATCACAGATTTGATTCGATCATCTCGCAGTGATCGAGATTTCCGATATTCATGAAGATAACGCCCCATGCAAGGCCGGAACCGAAAGCGGAGAGGCAGCACAGATTTTCCTTGCTCATCAGTTGTTCTTTGCAGTCGAATATAGCTGTAAGCGGAATCGATGCACCGCTGGGGTTACCGAAATTCTCAACAAGATTCATGGGTATCTTATCAAAAGGTATGCCGGCCTTTTCAGCTAACTTCTGGAGCATGAACCTGTTGGGCTGGTGGAACAAGAACCAATCGAAATCGCTGATCTCTTTATTATTTCTTTTCAAAGCATCTGCGAGCATTACAGGAACATCGCTCTGCACGAAGTTAAACACCTCGCTACCGTCCATATGTATGTGATCAAGAGAACGGAAATTGCCGTCACCCTGATCGATCAGTTCAGCTGTCTCGGGAGCGCTTGGCATTCTAAATCCGCCGGCCGGGATCTTAAGTGCGTCTCCCCTGCTGCCATCGTTATGCATCTCATAATATATCGGAGCGTTCTCACCATTCTCTACAACGGAAATCGTTGTAGCATCACCGGCCAAGGGGAAATCGTTCCTGTCGCATTTAGAGATCTTATGACTTAAAACGTCACCATTTATAAGTACAACCTTTTTATCTCCAAGATGCTCTAAGATCATGAATGACTGCATCAGTCCAAGAAGGAATCCGCAACACCCCTGAGCAACATCAAAACATATAATATCCGTATCCAAACCGCACTTAGCCTGAACAATATTGCTGATCTGGGGGACAAAATGATCCGGACACAGAGTAACCGTAACAACGGCACCGATCTCTTCTTTACTGATCCAACCGTTTTCGAGCATATATTTCAATCCGTAGACAGCAAAATCAGAAACGGTAGATGAATCCTTTGCAAGACGGTGCTTGTTATAGCCCATAATCTTTTTAAGACGCATCGTCTGCTTGGGCGGGAATGAATAATTAGATACTTCATCATCGAAGTATCCTACGGTCTCAGGCACAACACCCAATAAAGATGTTATTCTCTTGCCCTGGAACTCAGTGATCATTCTTTTGCTCCGGACTTCTCGATCAAAGCTTTAATGGATTCAACAGAAGCGAAATTCTCTGGGAGAATATCCAAGCCATCAATAGTAATACCGTACTTTTCCTCGAGAATCGATGTGAGTGAAATTATATCGAAAGAATCCAGAAAGCCATCCATAACAAAATCCTCGGATTCTGCAAAATCGAATTCCGGACGAAGCTCCGCGAGAATAGCTAATATTTCTTCATTCATGGCATTATTCCTCCTTATTTGCCAGCTCTTTCAGTGCCAAACGGTCAATCTTACCGTTTGTATTCCTGGGCAGAGCGTCCATCTTAATGAATACTGACGGGATCATGTACGAAGGGAAAACCTTACTTATGCTGGTCCTGAAATCCTTATCAGTCAGATCATTATCAGCTTCATAATAAAGCACGATCTCTTTTTTGCTGTACTGATATACGGCACAGCAGTATTTTACCAGTTTAAGATCGTTTTCAATAACATGCTCAACTTCGCCAAGTTCAATTCGATAGCCCATATGCTTTATGAGGCTGTCCTTACGTCCCTTGAACATGATATTGCCGTCTTCACGCATATATACCATATCGCCTGTACGGTAGATCGTTTCGGGATAAGAATTATTGAGAGGATTCTGCGTAAACGCTACAGCTGTCTTCTCAGGGTTGTTATAGTAACCCATTGCAAGCGATGTGCCTCTTACGCAAAGCTCGCCCTCTTCACCGATTTTACAAAGTTTATTATCTTCATTCAGAATAAGCACGTCTGTATTTCTGTATGCAATTCCTATAGGAAGAGGTTCATTCTCAACAGGGCGCTCATTTACGACATAGTATGTACAGTCAAGAGTAATCTCGATTGGGCCATAGAGATTTGCAAATGTAGCATTAGGAAGATGATCATACCAGACAAGGAACTGCTTGGTCGGAAATACCTCTCCGGCAAACCATACAAGCTTCAGATCAGGGAGTGATAACTTATCGAGCAGGCCCATGTTCGCAATGCTTACCATGATGGAAGGCACCCAAAAGATGAAATTAACATGCGAATCGATCATCTTCTCAAGAAGTCTTGCAGGGAAAGCAGCCAACATTGCATCGAGCAGAACAAGCTGTGAACCATTGATCATCAACATGCATAATTCGAAATCGTAAATATCGAAAACAACAGGAGAAAGAGAACCGATTATCTCTGTACCGTCAAAGCCGAAACGCTCATTAGATACAGTCATAAAATCAAAGAAGCTGCGATGATTAAGCACAACGCCCTTAGGAGTTCCTGTAGAACCAGATGTGTTGATCAGACAGAAAGGATCTGTATCAATTAGTCGTGCCCTGTTCTCCGTAAGAACAGCATCATTGATATCCATGCTATCCCAGGAGAATTCATCAATATTAATAACAGGGACTTCCACGCTTGAAAGAGCCTTAAGATATTTGGTCCCGCTAATGACCGCTGCAGGTTTTACCAAGTTGAATATATTCATGATCCTCTCTTGAGGAGTCTTTATATCCAGGTTCATGAAAGGATTAGCCGAATACATAATACCCAGATCAGCAATAACCGTATTGATCTCCTTGGGCAGGAATACAGCTACAGGGGTATTATGTGTTGACCCCAAAACCATAGAAATATATGAGCCCGTCTTCTTGGCTTTTGTCATCAGTTCACCAAAGCTGATTTCCTGATCGTTATGTCTTACAGCTGTCTTATTTGCTTTTTCGATTGCTGTTTCTTCAAAATATTCCAGCAAGTGGGTTTTCATTGAGCAGTTCTCCATTAACAATGTGTAATTCGGCCGTTTTCGGTACTATAAGTATATTTATGAATCAAATCTGATTCAACAAAAGGCCTGGCCAGGAAATAGTTAATATTTTTCCCGATGTGGTCTTTTATTTCCCTGTATGCATCTTCTTCAGAAATACAAGCTATGTATTTCTCTCCTACGTGTACTTTCTTGAGATATCCCTTTTCTTCCATCTCAGCTTCAAAATAGTCATATTTGGGAGGCAGTTCGACTCCATAACACTGAGTATTGATGATCTGACTTCTTTCTTTTACCGTACCGTCTGGGTATATAACGTTACCTTGGAATGAAATATCAAACCGGTAAGGAACCTTCATCATCTTTTCAACGTAGTGAACATATGTAAAGCAGTCTGCCATTTCAGCGCCGAAAAAGAGGAACTTAACATCTTTCATGTTGTGAAGGATATCAAGAGCACTGCCCTCACCTAACGATTGATCGCTGACATTCGAGAACAAAGACGAGAGTTCCTCAGGCACAGACACTGAAAGTAGCGGGTCGTCGGTCCTGTAACGGCCACTCTGTTTTCTGGCAAATTCATTAAGGGCTCCCATAGAGGTCTTACTGTCGCTGATAGAATAATCTTCGTTGTTGCAGAAGCTGTACGTGAATGTAGGAAAGATCAGGTTCTTAACCTTAAGATCTTTCAGCAAGTTATAGAGCGTCTCCATGTAAACGCTTCTTCTGAACCCATCAGCTGGCTTGCCGAACATGATGTCTGAATGAATAAAAAGAGTTTCACAATCAGAAGCGCCGGTCTCGATGAGTATCCTCTTTATGTCATCTGCTGTATAGAGTCTGTTGTCAGCATCATAAAAAAGATTATCCATCCACAAACAACCCCAAACTAAAAATTGAAATAACCGGCATCAGCATACAAAGCTCTTCCGGTTACCATTTTTGAAGCATCTGAAAGCAGGAAAAGGATAACACTTGCAACATCCTCAGGTTCAACCAAACCAAGAACTTGTTTATTTGTAAGCCTATCGATCTCCTCATCTGACTTGCCTTCAAATGCTTCTCTAAGCATTGGAGTATTAGTCGAAGAAGGCATTACAGTATTGATGCGTATATTCTTTTCAGCGAGTTCGATTGCCATTGACATAACAATCGAATTCATGGCTGATTTTGAAGCGACATAAACGCCCTGACATTTTTGCGGATAAAGCGCAGATATAGAAGACACACCAACTATACTGGCCGTGTCATGGTATTTCTTTTTAGAAAGAAGACTTGCCATTTCAACGAAGGAATACAGATTAGTAGTCATGGATTCATCCATTGATGACTTGCTAAGCATACCTACCGGTAAGATTTTGGCAATTCCGGCTGTATATACCAAGCCGTCGATTTTATGGCCATCACTGATAATGTCATCGTAGATCTCTTTAAAGCCGCCGGCTTCACTGAAATCTTTGATATAGATCTTGTGTCCTGAACCTTCCATCAATGAAAGTGTTTCTTCTAATTTAGTATTATTTCTTCCAAGCAGGCATACCTCAGCACCCTGTTTGGAAAGCATTACAGCAGTTGCTCTGCCAATACCGGATGAAGCACCGGCAACAATATAACGCTTACCAGAAAAATCAAAAGGATTCCACATGATCAAAACTCCATACCGGCAGATACCGGCAGCAAAGAACCGGTAATATATTTGGACTTGTCAGAAAGCAAGAATTCAACTGTTTCAGCAATAGCACGCGGAGGAATAAGTCCAAACGGTTGTTTCTCCGCAATGTCGATTAAATCATCAAGACCGTCATTCATTCTGGTATCCACATAAGCCGGCATAACAGCATTTACGCGGATATAACGCTTGGCAAATTCCTTGGAAGCTACAGTAACCGCTGTATTCAACGCATTTTTTGATGCCGAATATAAAACCGATCCTTTAAGCATTGTCTCGGATGACAGTGATGACAAAGCCACTATGCTGGCCCCATCATTAGAACTCTTTCTTGAAATGAAGCATTTGCACATTTCAAGAAATGCATAATAGTTCAATTTCATGAGGTTCTCGGCATGTTCAAGACTGTACGAGCGCACGGGCATATTGATCGCATAACCGGCAGCATGAACAAGTCCGTCGAGTTTTATACTATTGTCCTGACAGTATGAAAAGATTCCCTTGATATCGCTGATGTTTTCGAGATCAACAACATAAGAACTCTCTGCATTGATCTCCTTTACAACTTTCTGAAGCTTATCCTGGTTACGGCCAATCAGAAGTAACTTATAACCACACTCATGAAGATACCTTGCCGTCTCAAGACCAATGCCGGAAGTGGCGCCTGTTATCATGATGGTTTTAGAATCAGACATCTTTACCCTCAGCATAATAATCCTTGGTGAATATCATGGGAAGAATATTGCTGCTTTCAATGTCGAACGAGACAACCCCCCACGAAAGCCCTATTCCGAAACCGGATGTTATAAATCTGATCTTTTCAGGCACTTTTACACGCTCATTAATATCAACAATTCCTACCGGCACCGAAGCTCCGTCAGTATTACCGTATCTGTCCAATGAAATGGGAACTTTTTCAGCAGGCAACTTAAGTTTCTTAGCGATTTGATTAACTATCATAAGGTTAGCCTGATGTAAAATATAGTAATCAAAGTCATCACTGCTACAGTTATATGTTGAATAAAACTCTTTAAACAAACGCGGAACTTGAGTAATAGTAAAAAGGAAAACATCATCACCATTCATTTTTTTCTCTAGCCCAATTTCTTCCGGTGTATGAACACCAGGAAAACGTGAACCCGGAACAGGAGTAATAAGAGTATTAAATCCCTCGCCATCAGAGCGGATCATTCCTCTTATTGTGCCTTCCCCACGTTCAATAATAGTGGCAGAAGAAGCATCACCAAACATCATTGTGAATGACGTATTATCCGTAACTTTATGATTAGTATCAGAATCACCTACTAAAAGCAATGCTCTATTAATTGTACCGCTTTCAATTAGACCGGAAATAAAGTAAACTCCATTTACAAAACCAGAGCATCCCAAATTAACGTCAAACACCAAACAGTCTTTTTTAATTCCTAATCTTTTATGAAGCAAAAAAGACGTTGAAGGAATCTTGTAATCCTGTGTCTGTGTAATAAGCACGACTGCATCAAAATCCGCACCGGTCAAGCCCTTGGCTTTCATAAGCTCATCAGCAGCAACATAAGACAGATCTGAAACAGTCTGAGTACCATCAGAAAGATAACAGCTCTCTATACCAGTCGCCTGAATAAACCTATCAACTACTGCGTCCCCATAAAAATCACGATAACTATCGGTCATGACTTTATTGTTTGGGACAGCACAAGCCAGACCAGAAATCCTAACGCCGTGAAATTCCTTGCTCAGCATCGAAATTATGACTCCATAATATCAAGAGCATCCTGAATAGTAACAAGCTTTTTAATCTCAGCACCCTTGACTGCTTTGCCGAACTCTTCGTCCATCATTGCGATAAATGACAGTACAGCAACTGAATCCCATTCGAATGAACTGAGCTCCATTTCAGGTGAAAGCTCTTCTACATCACAATCTAAGATCTCAGCTAACAATTCAAGTTTCTTCTCGTCAGTCATAATATTATCCTCCAAAAATAAAATACTTTTAACCAATTGATTTTAACATAATGCGGCTCAAATTAGTCATCATCATTTCCTGCCTTACGTCGGATGACATACTGAGGAGCATGATTCTCGCTCATATAGATTCTGCCGACATATTCACCGACAACACCTAAAAGCAGAAGTATGATACCTGACATGATCAAGGTTACACACATGATTGATGCCCAGCCGGCAACCATCTCAGGATTCAATATCTTTCTGATAACCAAAACAATAGTGAATACCAGACCCACGAAAGCGGAAATCAGGCCTAAAAAAGTTGATATCCTTAGTGGCTTAACAGAAAAAGTTGTAGCTCCATTTATCCATAAAGAAAGGAGTTTTATAAAATTGTAATTGGACTTTCCAACTTCTCTCGCTCTGTGATTAACAAAGACGGAATCTACGTTTTGAGTGCTCCTGAAAACTAGTCCTGTAAGATAAACATATGAATTCTGGTATTTGCACATTTCGTCTACGATAAAACGTTTTGCAGCATAAAAACTGCTTCCACCAACATTCTTGGGAACACCGAGCAAATGTACTCCCAACCAGCCTGCTAAACGGGAACCAAAATTCCTGACAGAGCTGTGCTTTTTTACCTTGTATTTTCCATAGACAACATCAAATCCTTCTTCAAGCCTGTCAACAATAATATAAGTATCTTCAACGGCAATCTGGCCATCATCATCCAGAGAAACAACAATGTCACCTTTTGACTGCTTATACCCTGCCAACAATGCTGCATGTTGACCTGAGTTCTTTGCAAGTTCAAATCCCCTGACGCACGGATAATCTTCAGTGAGCTTAACGATTTCATCCCAGACATTATCTGGAGAAGCATCATTTACAAGAATAATCTCATAATCATCATCTTCATGAGATTTATGCAACTCAAGTATTTCTTCTACAACTCCGCGTATAGTTAATGCGGAATTGTAACACGGAATAACAAAACTTATCAGTCTCTTAGTCAAGGAAGTCATCTCCTACTCTGGCCAGTTTTTTGCGTATAGGCGTATCTTTTGTTAATTCACACTCATAGTAATAGCTTTCAACACCGCTTCGAACAATTATCTTCTTTGGGTTAACCCTTAAATGTTTCTGGTTGCTCAAATTATTCTTGTTATTAGCATAAATAACATAACACTGTCGCCTCAGTCCCAAAACATCCATTGCAAAATCCTGAATCAAGGTTTGTGCTTCAATTACTTCTACAGCAGATCCGCTATTAACCTCTCTACCCATTTCGCACATATCGCCATTGATGTTATAGCAACCGATAAGACCAATCTTCTCACCCTTTCTGTTGTAGACAACAAAATAGTAATCATTGGGCTCTTTCATCTGCCACTCGATATATTTGCGCTGATCCTCGACGGTTTTGGCAAGAACACCGACTGTTTCACGGTTCTCCGGGGCTGAACGGATATCAAACGAAAACTGGGCATCTTCTGTCGTGATGCTCTTTAATTCAACAAATCTCCCCTTGATAACACCTTCATAAACCATGCGATTATTATATCACAATAATTTGATATACCCCTCGCTCAAAAACTTAGAGATTATAGATGATTATCCCGCCAATAATGAACAGAGACCCCAAGACCATCCTGAGCGTGATCTTCTCCTTGAGGAAGAAAAAGCTCAATACGGGGATATAGATGTAACCGGCAGCCTCCAAAAGAGTTCCCAATGTGAGCGGGACACCGGTATAAGCATACATAGTAAGCAAAGTAGACAGGAAGAACATCGCATAAGCGCATATAACCCTGACGTTAAGGTATTCCTTTATGATGCTATCGTGCTTTTTGACGGCGCTCTTCTTCAAGATAATCTGAGAGATTGATGATACTAAGACTGAAACGAGAAAGATCAGAATGAATTTAAGCATCTTCATTGCCCTCCCCATTCTCTTCCTTCTTCTTGCTGTTCTTTATCTCGCCGAAAATACAGATATAAACGCCGATAAGGACCAGGACAGCGCCCGCGATCATATTCCAGGTGATCTCTTCTTTGAAGAAAACGATTCCCCAGATAATACCGTAAATGATGCCTATTCCTTTACAGGCATATGCAATAACAAGGGATATCCTCTTTAATACCTGCTGCCAAAGGATAGCATAGATAAAAAGTATCAGGATCAATGCACCGTAAAACGCGAAAAAAGGAACCGACAGGAATTCCTGCCTTCCGGCCATTTTCGAGCATACGGCACCAAAAGATACGAAAAATATAGCCGCCTGAAGGAGAATAAACGCTCCTACGCTGAACTTATTCTTGTCTTTCTTCTCGTCCATGGGAATCAAGCCTCAACAAGCTCAGGCATTCTCAAAGAAAGATATGACACAGTTACTGATCATCTCAACATCAGAAAGACTGAGATTGTAATGCAAAGGAAGCCTTAAGAGCCTCTCACTTTCCTTGGTCGTAAACTTATCTTCCCCGCTGAATCTGCCGTATTTGAGGCCGCCTTCAGCTGAATGCAGAGGAACATAGTGGAAAACAGCATTAATGCCGTTAGCTTTAAGATGAGCTATAAGCCTGGTTCTCTCATCAAGATCTTTAGCCTTAACATAATACATATGAGCATTGTGGACACAGCCGTCAGGAATAAACGGCAACTCTGCCCTGTTCTTAATAACGTCACTTGAACCGAGGATCTCATTATAGAGATGCCACTTGCTCATTCTGTCGTTGAAAATAGACTCTGCGGCTTCTAACTGAGCCCAGAGATATGCGGCATTGAGCTCACTCGGAAGATACGAGCTTCCCTTATCTACCCATGTATATTTGTCAATCTGCCCCCTGAAGAACTTGGATCTGTTGGTGCCCTTCTCCCTTATGATCTCGGCTTCCTCGATCTTGTCAGCGTCTCTTAAAAGGATGGCGCCGCCTTCACCCATGCAGTAATTCTTGGTCTCATGGAAGCTGAAGCAACCGTAATCACCGATAGATCCGAGAGCCTTGCCCTTATAGGATGCTGAAACGCCCTGGGCTGCATCTTCTACGACCTTGAGACCGTGACGGGCTGCTATCTCCATTATCTTATCCATCTCGCAGCCTACGCCGGCATAATGGACGGGCACGATGGCCTTGGTCTTATCTGTAATAGCTTCTTCGATGAGGCTTTCATCGATGTTCATAGTATCCGGGCGGATGTCTACGAATACGATTTTCGCGCCTCTTAAAACAAAAGCGTCAGCCGTCGAACAGAATGTGTAAGAAGGCATTATGACTTCGTCGCCTTCCTTTATGTCACAAAGGAGCGCTGCGATCTCAAGCGCATGAGTGCAAGACGTCGTAAGCATAGCCTTGGCTACACCGGTCTGCTCTTCTATCCACTTATTGCACTTGTGAGTATACTTGCCGTCTCCGCAGAGCTTGTGCTCAACGGTAACAGCATCTGTAATGTATTCAAGCTCTTTGCCTGATAATGTAGGTTCGTTGAAATTGATCATACTATCCCTTGCTCAAAATTATTTAATTCATACTATCACAAGCCGAACTGTTGAACAATTAAAAGATAGGTCTTTGGGCAGGGCCACACTTCATTTCTAAGCTTCCGGAACGTATATATTCCAGATCTGATAACCGTCTATCTCGCCTGCAAGCTCCATTTCAGCATCGGGATTATAGTAGCGTCTGAAGTAGTCGAGCTTTATCTCAGCTCCCCATGTATCGACCAGAAGGATGTTGTCGTTTGCAAGGCTCTTATAAGGCGAATCCGGATCGGCTCCGTTTGCCATAAGCGCATCTCTTTCGGCAGGATGATGCATCGTGCAGCCGCCGAAATAAGCATATCCGTCACGGAATAGCCCTTCCGCAGGCCTTAACCACGGATCGTAGTTAAAGTAGAGCTCCTGTATGCCCGTCGCGAAATCAACATAATAGAAGTGTTCGGAGTCATTCTCCATATACTCGATGATATTGGGCGTAGGCTTACGGGATGACGTCGGGAAGCCTGCTTTCTCAGGCATATAAAGACTGGAAGCGCCCATTATGCCCTCGAAGCTCTCGATATAGTCATGATCAGACATATCCTTGAAGACAAATGATGTGAGCACACGCGCAGAATTAAAGAGCATCAGCATCGCGACCAGTATGACTGCAAAAAAGCTGATAATGTGCATATCTTTGCCGCCGACACACTTCTTCTGCTTATACAGGAATCCTTCTTCATTAAACGAGAACGAAGCGAGCACGCACGAAGCCGCACAATAGAAAACGCTCCATTCTATTCTGTAAACCGTACGCCCCATGTAAACGAACGCGGCAATGAGAGTAACCGCAGACAGCGCAAGCACCGGAGGATAGATCTTTTTCTTGCCCAAAGCAAAGGCAAAGATGATTAGCGCGAACATGATCAATGATGCAGGACAAGAGAATGTCTTGTTCTCTACAAGGCTAGAGATAATATTCGCAGCAGAATGGTTCTCTTCTGCGAGCACTCTATTATTCAAAGCGGTAATGTCCCTAAGCAGCTCATCGGAATACACTTCGCGGTCAACGAAGTTCCAGGTCTCGAGCATTGCGTAATCAGTATAATCAAGGCCCATCTTCTCGTACTCATCCTTGACCTGCTTATAATCAGGCCTTCCAATATCGGTCAAGTTATATCTGACCACATGGAATTCGTTGAATTTGCGGTGTCCATCATCAAGATTACTGAGCCTTGTACCGATGATATAAAGCCCGAAGAACAGCCCGATTATCGCAACGCATATAAGGAATCTGGCTCCTATGCCTGCAACCGCCTTCTTATCAGCCTTCTTCCCTGATTCTTTCAGGAAACTGAATATATGAGCTATAAAAGCTACGACAAGGAATGCCGCGAAAATGAATATTACGTCAAATCTGACCATTATTCCGAATATCGCAAGTATCGTACCTAAAGCAATATACTTCACCCGTTTTTCCTTAGCTTCCCAAAGCCCGTGAAGTATCAGAAGTCCTCCCGCGATTCCTGCAGCCGTCGCAGACTTGGTAAACTGGACCAGGACATAAAGATCGTCTGTAAAAAAGCTTAAGAACAGCAATGCCATGCAGACAGTAGTCACATTGACCTTTCTCTTAAAGAGAAGATACAAAACTGCCGTGACTGAAATAAAGCCTAACGCTATAAGCAGAACAAAATAGAAGCTTACAGCAGGAATCAGCTTATAAAGGAATACCAAAAGATAGCCAAGGAGCGTGTTTCCGAACAATAGATTCGGATCATATCCTGAACCGAAAGCGCCTGACAGCACGGCATCGGTGATATAGTCATCAGACACCTCATACTTAACTTCGAATATCAGGATGCGGATGAGAAATGCAGCAAGATTTAAGAGGAACGCCAAAAGGAGCGGCTTTTCGCCAAGCTTTATCATGGCCGCCCTGATCTTCCCGATCAAGCCGCCCTTAGAAGTATCCGCGCCTGTTGTTTCCTTACTGTTCAACACTCAAATCCTCAACGCCATCAGGAATATAGAAATTCCAGATAGAATAACCGTCATATTCAGCTACGCGCTCGATCTCTACATCCGGAGAATAATACTTTCTCAGATAATTCAATATATGCTCCGGATATTCATCGTCAACAAATAAGATATTATCATTCATCAGGCCCGAATAGGGATTGTCAGGGTCAACTCCGTTGCTGATGAGCGCATATCTCTCACCCGGATGATGCATTAGAACACATCCGTAATAAGCATAGCTGTCCTTGAAAAGACCCTCTTCAGGCCTTATCCACGGGTCGTAATCGAAATAGAAATGCTGGATGCAGTAAGCATCGGCATAGTAATAATGCTCGGTATCATTTTCCATATGCTCTACAATATCAGGATAAAGCCTCCTCGTCGTAGTAGGAAAACCTACCTTCTGAGGGATATACATACTTGCATGTCCTAGTGTAAATTCATGGCTGCCTCTGTACTCTTCATCAGTCATATTCATAAATGAGAAACGGAAGAACAACCGCGGAATTAAAATGAGCACCAGTGCACACACCGTAACGACGGAAAACAGATTGATAATCTTCACGTTTTTCCCGAAAAGCTCTTTGCGGTAATCTGCGAGCCTGGACTCTTCGTCATAGGTAAAATCTGACAGAAGCACCGATGCGGCGCAGAAGATAATACTCCACTCTACCCTGTAGACAGTGCGTCCGTAGAAGATCATTGCGATAATGGTCCCGAGTGCCGCGAGCACAAGCAATACCGGATACAAACGCTTCTTTCCTATAAGCAGACATATGAATGCCATAAGGTAAAGAGCGATCGATGAAGGATACGTCAACGTCTCATATTCCGTAAATGATTCCACTACATTTGAAAAAGAATGAGCCTTCTCTACAGCGAGATTGCTGTGGATCTCCCTAACGTTATCGAGAACTTCATCCGTATAAACATCGCGGTCAATAAAGCTCCACAGGCAGAGCATGGTATAATCAGTATAATCAAGCCCGATATTCTCATACCCGGCCTTAACCTGCTCATACTCAGGAATATAAATATCTGTAATGCCATATCTCAACGGCTGGAATTCATTGAACCTACGGTGTTCCTCATCAAGATTATTAAGATAAGATCCCAGATACAGCAGTCCGAAAACAATGGCAAAGATCATGACGCAGATAAAAAAGCGCCACGAGAAGCCTTTTAACATATCTCCAAAGCCCTTGGATGACTTATCTTCTTTCTTCTTACCTGCGTAAACTATAAGATTGAAGATGAAGGATATAACGAGGAAGATACCGAAAAGGAATATGGTATCGAATCTCACCAAAGTGCCCAGGATCATGAGAACCGATCCTGAGATTATCCAGCGGAGCTTCTTTTCCTCATTCCAAAGTCCGTTAAGGACCAAAAGGCCGCCCGCAATGCCTGCAACAGCAGACACCTTAGTAAACTGTATCAGCACATAAAGATCGTCCGTAAAACAGCTTAAAAATACGACCGCCAGGCAGAACGTGACCAGGTTTATCTTCTTTTTGAAAAGCAGATACAAGACCACTGTCACTGAGACAAATGCCAGCGCGACGAGCAAAACAAAATAGAAGCTGATCGAAGGAATCAGTTTATAGAAGAATACCAGTATGTATCCGAGAATTATGTTTCCGAACAGAAGATGCGGATCATAACCGTTTCCGAAAGCGCCAGAAAGCACGGCATCGGTCATATAGTCATCAGATACTTCATACTTGATCTCAAAGAAAATAAGACGGATTATAAGCGCAGTAATATTTAGGAGCAGAGCTAAAGCTAACGGCTTGCTGCTGAAAAAAGAAAACACTTTCCCGAGCATTGCGCCCGGTGAATTCTTTTTAAGCGTTACCCCGGTTGAACTCATAAAAGTCTTACTCCCCGAATCTCACATTCTGCTAACGTTAATCAGTCTTCGTCGCCTATATGTTAAACATTATAATCTTCATTCTGTATAACAAGACTGAAATACGTGTCGGAAGAGTCAGAGCTTCCGCCAAACATGACTTCGGTATTGTTTTCGTACATATAACTGCTGTAATCAGAGAAATAATAAGTATCCAATTCTCCGAAATAAGAAGTGAACTTATGGAAATACAGCTGATAGTCGTACTGTTCCCGATCCGGAGTAACATTCAGGTCCCAGAAAATGATATCGAAGACCTGTCCTGAATTAGGATTTGAGATGATGGATATCTCATGATAATCAACTTCAGCAATAGTGAAATCCAATCCGTCATACAGATACTCAACAGTGTAATCGGAATCCTCTGTAAGCTTTGTGCTGTTCTTAAGCTCGATATCGAAATAACCTTCGATCATCGCTTTTACGGTATCCTGATCTTTTCCAAAACAGCTTTCACAGAATGCGATAATGCTCTCAAGCTCCGGATCTAAAAAGTCACTTGTAGGGAGCATTGCATTACAGCCCGGGACAAAATCCGCGTCTTTTGATATTGCGATCTCCATCTGGTTGTTACCCGGGATACCAAAGCAGTTCTCGCCCCAGGTAACTGCTACCACTAAGTTGTTCCCGACGTTCCACTTTTTGCTCTCGGCTTTATCTGCCTTCATCCAGGATGTATCGCACATATCTGCTTTGCCGTATTTTTTCTCCAAGACTTCGCAAACAGACTTATACGAATCTTCTGCAGGAAGGTTAACGTCAGTATCTATAGTTTCAGACTCTTTGGCGCCCAAGGACAGGAATTGCTCCTCAGTAATACAAAAATCCATCTCAATTACCTGATAGTCATCAAGGTAAAAATGAATACTCTTTATATAAGCACCGTCCATGTTAAAACCGTCACCTAAAAATGTGACAAAACCATCGTAATAATCATACGAAGAGTAACTACCGCCAAAGCTATAGATGTCGCACAGATTATCACAAACATCCACCGGAGAACCGCCCAAGAGCGATTCGGCAAACCAGATATTCTCAATAACAGACGATTTGTCAAAATCCGCATTATTAAATTCTGAGGGATCATTCACGATAACCGGATCGTCATCATCATCATCCCGATCATCATCATATTCTGAATCATCATCGTCTCTTCTGCGATCGCTCACCTTATCCTTTTTGCATGAACAGAGCGGCAGCACCATCGCGACAACCAACACCAAAGAAATGCAGTTAACCAGCTTCTTCATAATACCCACCCCATATTAAATATAATTGACTATTAGAATATCATTATTGACCTTAAAAATAAAATTTAAGTAATAAAAAAGGCGTCCTCCTAAGTGAAGTGAACCCCCGAAGTTTGTTCAACTTCGGGGGTTCGCTTCAAAGGAGACACCCTTCAATAACATGTTCAAAAACTTAAGCAGTTACGATCTTATTAGCATTTTCAAGACCGTGTCTCTCGACTGCCTCTTCCCTCATCTTATACTTGAGGATCTTGCCTGCGGCATTCATCGGGAAACCGTCAACAAAGTCAACATATCTCGGGATCTTGTGCTTAGCCATGTGTGTCTTTACGTATTCCTTGATCTCTTCTTCGGAAGACTCTTCACCGGGCTTTAAGACAACTGCAGCAAGGATCTCTTCACCGTAGTCTGCATCAGGAACACCGATTACCTGGACATCCTGGATCTTAGGATGCGTATAGAGGAAGTCCTCGATCTCCTTAGGGTAAATGTTCTCACCGCCACGGATGATCATATCCTTGATACGGCCTGTGATCTTGTAATAACCGTCTTCAGGTCTCTTGAGAGCGAGGTCTCCTGAGTGGAGCCAGCCATCTTCATCGATAGCGGCTGCAGTAGCTTCGGGCATCTTATAGTAACCCTTCATGATGTTGTAACCGCGTGCGCAGAACTCACCCGGAACACCGTCAGGAAGCTCTTCGCCTGTCTCAGGATCAACGATCTTGGTCTCAACGCCGAAGATGGAAGGTCCTACCGTATTAACTCTCTGCTCGATGGTATCTGTAGTCTTAGACATTGTCGTCGCCGGAGAAGCCTCTGTCTGGCCGTATGTGATAACGATCTCAGGCATATGCATCTTCTCGATAACTTCTTCCATTGTCTTGATCGGGCAAGGAGATCCTGCCATGATACCTGTTCTCATGTGCGAAAAGTCTGTCTTCGGGAAATTCTCATGTCCGAGCATTGCGATGAACATGGTAGGAACGCCGTGGAAGCATGTGATCTTTTCCTGGTTGATGCAGTTTAAGCCTTTTCGGGGTGAGAAAGCAGTGATAGGAGACATCGTAACAGCGTGAGTTACGGATGCTGTCATGGCGAGAACCATGCCGAAGCAGTGGAACATCGGTACCTGGATCATCATGCGGTCGAAGGATGACAGATCCATGCAGTCACCGATAGCCTTACCGTTATTGACTACGTTGTAGTGTGTGAGCATAACGCCCTTAGGGAATCCTGTAGTGCCAGATGTGTACTGCATGTTGCAGACATCGTGCTTGTCGATCGTGCGGCGGATCTTCTCAACATCGCTGACGTTAACTGTCTCAGCCAATGCGGGAAGCTCATCCCAGTGGAAGCACCCGGGTACGTGAGACTCGCATGTGATGACGTTCTTCAATACAGGAAGTCTTGCAGCTTCAAGCTTACCGGGCTCAGAATCCTTGAGCTCAGGGCAGATCTCATTGATGATCTGCAGGTAGTCGCAGTCCTTGAATTTGTCGATCATGACAAGCGTGCAAGTATCAGACTGACGGAGCAGGTACTCGATCTCATGGATCTTATAAGCTGTGTTGACTGTTACGAGTACGCAGCCGATCTTTGTAGCTGCCCAGAATGTAAGATACCACTGGGGTACATTTGTTGCCCAGATAGCGATGTGATCGCCCTTCTTGCAGCCCATTGCGAGGAATGCGCGAGCGAGGTTATCTACGTCATCACGGAACTCGGGATATGTTCTTGTATAGTCGAGCTCTGTATATCTGAAAGCGTACTGATTAGGGAAAAGCTCGCAGATCTTATCCAAAACATCCGGGAATGTGAGGTCGATCAGAGTCTCCTTGGGCCAGGGATAGTAACCTGTTCCCCTTGTATCTGTCTGGAGCTCGAACTTTTTCTGGGGACGGTATGTCTCCATGTAGTTTGCAAACTGAGGGATAACGATACCGGCGCTGTCCAAATCCTTGGACCATCTGTATACCCACTCGAGGGATACATATCCGAGATAATCTATGGACTGGAGGGCATCGAACATCTCCTTCAAAGGCATGTCGCCCATGCCCATGAGCTTGTAGGACACCTTGCCGTCTGCCATTACGGAGTCCTTAACGTGAACGTGCTTGATGTACTCGCCAAGGTTATTAACCGTCTCGATCGGGGATTCGCCCATGAATCTGTAAGGATGGTGCATATCCCAGAGAGCTGCAGCCTTGCGGGATCCGATGGCATCAAGAACTCTCTTAAGTCTCTTTGTGTCGCAGTAAACACCGTTTGTCTCAAGGAGCAATGTGACGTTCATCTCTTCAGCGTAAGGAACGAGCTCTTTCATGATCTCGATAACGACGTTGTCATCGATCTCCTTCTCAGGAGCGGGATTGCGGTCACCAAGAACACGGATATAAGAAGTTCCGAGCTTATTTGCGAGCTCGATATATGCGCGGATCTCGGCAATAGCCTTATCCTTTGTCTCAAGATTATTAACAGGCTCGCCTGAAGAAAGACAAGGGATAGCAAGCTTCAATTCCTTAAGCTTTGCTACCGTCTTGGGAAGATTTGCCTCAGTAAACGGCGGAGCCTTAACTGAGAATATATCCTGACCGAGACCTCTGATCTCAATACCGTTGAAATTGAAGTCCTTGGCCATCGAGTAAATGTCCTGCCAGGAAAAATCGGGGCAAGCGAGTGTTGAAAAGCAAGTTAACATAAATATTTTCCTCTTATTTATTAATAGTCTTATTTAACAACCTTGTGATTATATAGGTTATTGGGGTTTTTGTAAAACATACGCGTGGATTTTTGGCTTACGCGGAAAGCCGAACAATACAATATGGCCGCTTTAGCAGCCTAGCGCCTGAAGTAGGCAGTTTAGAATGGTAGAAGCGTCTGCTTTACCGTGAGCCTTGATGATGGGCTTCTTGATGCCGAGGATTACGGCTCCTGCAAGATCATTGTACTTATAAAGCTGACCGAGGTCATCGATATGGGAAGCAACTTTTACCTTAGTCTCTTCATCCAAGCATTCGAAGATCTTCTCTTCCAGGCTGCTTACAAGGAACCTTCCCTGTGCTTCCAAGCCCTTGAGCAAAGCATTTCCGACAAGTCCGGAGCAGATATAAACGTCTGCCAAACCCTCGAAAATATGATCAGGCTCAACATTACCGACAAAGTTAATGCCGGATTCCCTGATCAAAGCACTTGCGGCAACCATCTCAGTAGTTCCCTTACCTTCTTCAGAACCTACATTGAGCATAGCGACTCTCGGATTAATGAGGCCTCTGCTCATCATATATTCAGCGCCTAAGAGCGCGTACTGGTCATAATCTTCGACTGTGGGATCGAGATTTGATCCGCAGTCGACCAGAAGGAACCTTCCGCCCTTGTTATCAGCAGGAAGCAAAGCTCCGAGCACGGGCTTATGAGCATTCTTATTAAGGCCTACCTTTACGAGCGAGCTTACGATGAGAGATCCTGTAGATCCTACGCTCACATATGATTTAGCATCAGTGGATGCCAATAATTCGCAGCCTTTGATAAGCGAGAATGGCTCGCCTGTTCTTACTGCGACAAGAGGATTCAAATTGTTATCAAGGATATTCGGACAGTCTACGATCTCATATCTGCCTTCAAATTCAGGGTGCTGGTTAAGTCTGGCAGCGAGGACTTCATAGGGTCCGACAAAAGTGATAAAGAGGTCAGAACGGGCAGACAGCGCTTCATAAGCGCCGACGATCAATACGTCAACTGAATTGTCTCCTCCAAAGAGGTCTAAGATGATCTTCTCCATCCGACATTCTTAAAACCTGACCTTATAGTTTTCGCGTCTTACGAGAACGCAATAACGTAATTATATATATTTTGTCCGCCTAAGCAAGAGAAAATCTCTGCAGACGAGCACAAATCTGATATAGAAGCCGTCAAACTGTCAGCCAGCTGCTTGTCTTCTTCGTTGCCGGAGAAAACCATTACTGACTCGTAATCAGCAACTTCAGGCACCGTGGGCAGGAACTTGAGGACGCACTCCTTGAGATCCTTATCGGCACATGTGATGATGTCATCATCGAGAACACCGATATAATCACCGGCTGTAACGCTGACGCCGTTGTATACGCCTGTCTTGTCAGCCTTTGCGATAAATCCTGTGTGAACGCCCTGAAGAGCTTTGTTCATTGCCTTCTCGATCTCTTCGCAGGAAGCGCTGCTGTCGATAAGAGAAAGTGCGATATAGCCTTCAGCCATGGACTTGGTAGGCACGATATGGATAACGGAGTCTTTATTTACTTCCCTTACCTTCTCGGCAGTCATGATGATGTTCTTGTTATTGGGCAAGAGGATTATGTGCTTTGCTGAAGCTGCTCTGCATGAATCAGTAAGATCCTGCAAAGAGAGATTATCAGACTGACCTCCTCTTGCGACCTGGGCAACACCCATCTCTTTAAAAAGATTCTCGAAGCCGTCACCATCTGCAACTGCAACGATAGCCACATCCTTCATGTTCTCCATGAAAGACTCGTGGTGCTGGATAGTCATGTTCTCTATCTTGAGCTTAACGAACTCGCCGTATCTATGGTAGTAAGCCATAACAGACTCAGGCTTTAACGTATGGATATGGATCTTGACCTGGTTGCTCTCCTTAACGAGAACAAGTGAATTGCCGAAGTCTCTCATATCGGATCTGATGAGCTCTTCATTGAAGTCATCGAGCTTGTCTTCATCAATCTGGACGATCATCTCGGTGCAGTAACCGAACTCTGCAAGGCCCTCTCCGCCCATGCTTACAGGCACGTTGCCCTTGATATTTGCTACGGAGCCAAACTCTGAGAAATCAACTGAGAAAGTCTCATCCAAAGCTTCCATCATGCCCGTAACCAGGCAGAGGAATCCCATGGCGCCGCTGTCCAAGACGTCATATTCCTTAAGAACAGGAAGGAGTTCGGGAGTGTTCTTCAGAGACTCTGCTGCACCCTCAACGATACACTTCATGAATTCTTCCGTAGTAGTATCTTCATCGAGGCTGTCTTCTGCATTCTCCTGCGCCTCGCGGCAGACAGTAAGGAATGTGCCTTCGACCGGCTCAGCTACTGAATTGTAAGCACTTCCCATACCTTCGATGAATGCCGCATCAAGGGTGCCCGCATTTACTTCATCGAAATCCTTAAAGGCTTTAAGGAATCCTTTAAGCCACTGAGAAAGGATAACGCCGGAATTACCCTGGGAGTTCATCAGAGCGCTAGTATAAAGATCGTCAAAATCCTTAGGTGTAAGGTCTCTGTCGCCTATCTCCATAAGGACCTTGATGATTCCCGACATCGTCTTATCCATGTTCGTTCCCGTATCACCGTCAGGGATCGGGAAAACGTTCATGTCGTTTAACGTCTGCTTATTATCTAAGATCTTCTTGGCACCGCCAATCAGCATCTTCTTAAGGATCGATAATTCCATTTCTTAATCTTCTCTTCCTATTATTTCCAATATATTTAGTTTGCAGTCTCAAGCTGTTCGTTCTTATGCTTGCCCCTGTAATTGCAGATCAATGTGCCGGGGCCTACGGATACGCCTACGATAGGTCCGATGACATAAGTCTTGACTGTCGCTTCAGGAATCTTGTTCATGATCTCGCCGGCAAGTGTCTCAGCGTCTTCAGGACTGTCGGCGTGGCCCACCCAGATGGTCTGCTTCTCGGGCTGTACGATAAACTTGGAGATCTGGTCTGCGATCTCGGTAAACGAAGATCTTCTGCCCTTTACCTTCCTGATGGCAAGGTTCTGACCCTTGATATCGGAAATGATGATGGGCTTAACGGCAAAGAGATTTCCGAAGAAAGCAGATGAAGCAGTTACTCTTCCGGCTTCCTTAAGATATGACAAAGACTCAGTTGTGGAGCACTGGTTATAGAACAGCTTGTGATCTTCGATCCAGGTCTCTACTTCGTCTATGCTCTTGCCCTGGTCTCTCATTTTCGCGCACTCAATAGCAAGAAGGCCCTGTGCCATACCGCTTATGAGAGAATCGATGATGATGACCTTTCTGTCAGGGAACTCAGTGCGGAGCTCATCTCTTACGACATAAGCAGTCTTAACAGAGCTCGAAAGAGCTGATGAGCAAGCGATATAGATAACGTCCTTGCCCATGCTTAAGTGCTCTCTTAAGATCTCGGAATATGTCTTTATGGATACCTGTGCAGTCTTATACTTAACGCCGTTTCTCATTGACTCATAGAACTCATGAGATCCGATCTGCAGCCAGTCAAGTGAAGCAATATAATTCTTATCTCCTGTGGAGAATTCCATCGGGAAATAATTGATCTCGTACTGCTGGCGCAATTCGATGGGGAGATCCGATGTGGAATCGGTTAACACGTGAAAAGATGCCATTTTACTCATCCTCCGTAATTAACAAAATCGCTTACAGCTTTATCATATGCCTCAAGGTTCCTGATCCTCAAATGAGAATGGGCGCCTTCGTCAAACCATACCATAGGCTTTTCCTTAGATCCGCTCGCCTGATTGATCCTGTCGAAATACTTAGGCAAAGAGGACTTATCCTGTCTTCCGCAGATCATGAGCATAGGGATTTCCACGCTCTTCATGGCATCTATCGGCTTATTCTTAAAGATGTTGATGCCTGCGTTCTTCTTGAAAAGAAGACCCATCTGAAGGCAAACAGGGAAAGTAGGCTTATTCAGGTTTCTCGTTCTCTGGCAAAGAACGTTGTAGAACGAGATGAACGGTCCTTCAAGAACGATGCGGTCAACATAAGGATTGTGCCTTGATGCCACATAGATCGCTGCAACAGAACCGATACAGATACCGTGGATAACAAAGTGATCGATATTAAACTGCTTATGTACAAGATCGATCCAGGCCTCAAGATCCCTGCTCTCAAGCATTCCCGCGCCGGTATACTTACCTTCGCTGAGGCCTGCGGCTCTGGGGTCAACAACGATAATGTTGTAATTATTTTTCTGGTAAAGATCTGCGAAATAATAACAATACTTACAGGTCTCTGCCCTGCCCGCCATTATTATCGCTGCTCTGTCAAAGCCGAAGTCAAAATACTCACCCTTCATCTTAAGACCGTCAAAGGATGTAACCTCGATCTCGGTCATGCAGGAGGCATTCTCAGTGCCCCACTTCATGCCGGCTTCAAACATTACTGTATGCTCGGCATTCTCGGGAGCACTGTTTCCTCTGGCCCATTTATCCTGTGTCTCACGGATAAACATGCTCGTGTACTGCTTCTTCGCGATCTTCATGCAGTAAAACCACATGAAAATAAATCCGCCGATAAGAAGCAGCGCAACGATAATAACAATTATCAAAACCGGATGTATAAAAGTACCGATCATTATAACTTCGCCTTGATCTCCTCTAAGATCTTGGTCTCTTCAGCGAGTCCTTCAGAGATCTCAGTACCCATGTAGAAAGCAACGAGCATTCCGGGACCGATGGAAGAACCGTTAGCCATGTTTACAGTTGTAGGGATGATCTCTGCTGAAGGGAATTCTTCCGTAACGAGCTTCTGGAACTCAAGCCACTGAGCCTTACGGAAAGTGTGTGATACGAAGATTCTCTTCGGATCAGGCTCGATAGTAGCCTTCATGTACTCGATCATAGCCTTGTAGAGCTTCTTGTAGCCTGTGACCTTTGTGATGATCTGGTTCATACCGTCACGGTTGAAATCAGCAAGAGGCTTGATGTTGATGAGTGAACCCATGAATGCGGAGACATTAGAGCAGCGGCCCATCTTAGCAAGGAACTTAAGGTCGTCTACAGTACCTGTCTGGTGGCATCTCTGCTTATTGTTTTCGAGCCACTCGGCAACTTCTTCAATGGACTTGCCTTCCTTCTTCATATCGCCTGCAAAGGATACGAGAAGTCCGTCACCGCCTGAATAACGGAGAGAGTCTACGCAGATGATCTTTCTGTCAGGATACTTCTCCTTAAGGTTCTCGGCTGCCTTGCGGCATGTGTCGAATGTATTTGAAAGTGCGTGTGAGAGCGAGATATTAAGGATATCCTTGCCCTGCTTCAGGTACTTCTCGAAGAAAGCTTCCTGAACCTCAATGTTCTTGATGCCTGTGGTGTACATCGAATCCTTGGACATGCTCATGTAGAAATCCTGTGGAGAGATCTCTTCCCAGTCGAGCGTGGAATCATGTGCTGTTCCGTCGGGGAAAGTGATGTTACCGGGCATGTAATCATCAACACCGAATCTTTCTCTTAACTCCTTTGTAAGGTCTGTTGAGCTGTCTGTAAGAAGCACGTAGTTGCTCATCTTTCTGTTCCTCCCATGACTTTTATTTACTTTTTTGAAGACTTGATCATATTGATGACATCACCTACGTTGTTGAGCTTGATGCTGCTGTCCACGGGCAATGTCACTTTCATAGCTGACTCAATGTTCATCAGGATAACGACAAAAGAGAGGCTGTCGATACCTAAGCTCTTGAGCTCTGTTTCAGGGGTGATGTTCTCGAGCGGGTAATCGAAAGACATGTTCATAGTCTTGTATGTATCACAGATAATGGCATACAATTCCGGAATCATTTCCATAACTATTGTCCCCCCGCCTTTGCATTTCTGTTCTCCTCAATCTCCGCACTTATAACGGCAAGCCTGGCCTTCATCTCGGCCCTTACTTTTCTGATATATCTGTTCAATTGAGGTGTAGTCTCAGAGATCGCCTGACGCTTAAGCGAAATAAGGCTTTCACGTATGATTTCATTGGCTTTCTCTATCGAGTTATTATCGGTTACAAGCCCTGCTTTGTCAAATTCAATGGGGTCTCCGATGACGAATCTGGAACGCCTGAAAAGCTTGTAAGAAGTGTGTATATAAACCGGCACTACAGGGCGCTTCGTGTACAGCGATAACATGGCAGGTCCCTTATGGAATTCCAGGAATTCATCGTCGTAATTCATATGGCCTTCAGGGAAAATGACATAAGGCTCATGATTTTTGAGACCGTCCATCATAGTCTTTATTGCAGCCCAGTCAAAACCTTCTCTGTCAACGAGTACACAGCCCATCGATGTAAGGAAAAACTCCCATTTCTTACTGACTGCTGCGATATCTTTAGCTGAAAGGCTTCTGCAGTAGACTTTTCTGAAGACATAATAAAGCAGAGCAGAATCGCACCACCATGAGTGATTAGCGACAATGATCATACCCTTGTCCATATACCTTGTTGCAGGAGCATAATTGCCGCCGTAAGAGATCTTCGGTCTTACGAGAAAACGGATGCCGGGGAAAGCCGTGTATTTAATGAAGTTGTAAATGAAATTAGCATATTTCGGTCTTTTAAGCTTCTTGCCGTCAGCGATAAGGAAATTCTTATGATAGAACTGTCTGTATTCTTCCGTTCTTTCTTGAAGCTCTTTGGTGAATGCATTTGCTCTGTCCTGCAGATTATCGAGGCCTTCTCTGGTGTAATAGGTGTCAGGATACATAAGGCTTCCGACAAAGATAAGGTCACGCTTGCCGGGACCTATTCTGCCGTTATGGAAAACAGGAACGACAGGAGCACCTGAACTGAGTGAGATAAGCGCAGCTGCCTGCTTGTACTCTAAGAGCTTTCCTTCAGTCTCGATATGGCCTTCAGGGAAAATGAGTATGGAATGGCCTTTATTGATCACCTCAACAGCTTTGTTGACCGCATCCATATTGCCCGTGACATCTGCTACCTTAATAACGCCCATAGCCTTTAAAAGGAACGTAAGGACAGGGTTAAAAGAATACATCTGATGAGATATGAGAACATGTATCCTTCTAAAAGGGAATGCCAAAAGGGCCTCAACATAATCGCAGAAACTCGTGTGATTCATGGAGATGATCACAGGACCCCTGTACTTCTCTCTCCTCTTCTGAAGATAGATCTTCTTTATGTTGAAGAAAAGCCATGCAGGCAAAAAATTAGTAATGTAAAGAAACCATCTGACTAAGAACATTACGACTTGGGCTCCTTGCTCTGTTCGATAATGTAATCAGCAATGGCCATAGGTGTAATGAGAGGTGTCTCTGTCATGGTGATCTGCTTACCGGTAACTTCTGCCACTTTAGAAAGCAGCTCAACATACTGCATGGAATCGCCGCCCAATGCAATGAAATTCGATGTATCAGTAATCTCGCTTCTATCCTTTATGAGGACCTGAGCAAAGATATCGCAGATCTTCTCGAGAAGCTCGGTATATTCAGCGCTTCTTGTACGCATTACCTCGTCATCCGAAGGTCTCTGGCACTCTGTAGCGAAGATCTCGTTGTTTTCGAGCTTTGAAGCAAGTGCCTTACGGTTTATGCCCTTGAATGTCATAGGGCATTCACCTACGATATTCAAAACCTTGGCAGGCCTCTCGGAAAGCGTAAGCTGGTCGATCGAAGCGTAAACGCTCTTAAGTGACGATGCCTTCTCATAAGCACCCATCTTGCCGTCATCAGATAAAACGAGGACCATCTGCTTCTCGTCCATGCCGGAAAGCTTAGCATAGATAAGTGCGGCATTGGTAAATGCGCCCTTGTAGATCCTGCACTCGATCTCTTCAGGAGAGATATTCTCGCCGTTCGAGCCGATGATGACGTCGTCGCAGCGGCCGATGATGTGGAGTCTTCCCGTCTCATCGATCTCAACGATATCGTTTGTTGGATAGTAATCCTCAGCGTACTCTACGAGCTTGCCGTCGATATAAAGGCCGTTCATCGCCTTGTCCTTAGGGATCAAAAGCTCGCCCTTTTCGCTCTGGATGTATTTGACGTTATCGAAAATAATACCCGTGCTCGTCCCGTTCCTGTACTTAACGTTTCTTGTAAGCTCAACGGAAAGGATGCCACACTCGGTAAGACCGTATCCCGGATAAACAGAATAGCCCAGACCGTTCATTACCTCCAAAGTTCTTGCAGCAATGAATCCGCCGCCGGAGATAACGAACATCAGCTTCTCGCCAAGCACCTGACGTCTGACCTTCTTAAATAGTATCTTCCTTGCGACAAATGCGCCGAATCTCGGGAAAATGCTCTGAAGCTTATTGGAGAAGTTAATCGCTTTGTTAAACTTCTCAGTCTGGCCCTGCAAAGCGACTTCGCGCTCAAGTCCTGCCACGACCTTATTAAAAACCAGAGGTATAGCAAAGAAATGGGTAACGCCCATTCTCTTACAGATGAACTGGATGCTCTGCGCGTCATACTTGGGCAGGAACGTAAATGTTCTTCCGAAGAACATGAACCACATCAAAGTGGCTACGAGTCCGAAGATATGATAGAAAGGCAGAAAAGCGAGATTATGGATCTCAAGCTTTCTGTTGCACTGGATAGACGTATTGGTGCTGACGATATATTCACTCATCTCTACAAGAGCGCAGATAGTCCTGCCCTTGTGTGAGATGATCTTAGGTCTTGCAGTAGAACCGCTTGAGATCAGGACGATCTCGTCTTCCCAGTCAGTGATCTCCTTAACGGACTTGATGTCCTTGCCATACTGGAGAAGATCCTTAACAGAGATTGCCCTGTCGATCCTGGCGTCATTGGAGATAACGAAGACCGGATCCATCTCAGCAATGATCTCGCCGTTTACTGCGACATTGTGTCTTGTGTTAAGAAGGATAGGCTTATATCCGGCCTGCAAAATGCCCCAGAATATTGCGACCCAGTCTGCGCTGTTATCAAGGAAAACGCCTACAAACCTGCTGTCACTGCCGCATTTCTTTGCATAATCGATGACAGCCTTGGAGAACAGATCAGTCCTCTCGAACATCTCATAGTAGGACATCTCCTTGACGATGCCGTCCTCAAGCCACTCGGCAAAGACTTCGCTCGTGAAGCTCTCTTTGATTATCGTGTAGATCGACTCGAATGTCTGCTCAGACTTCTTGAGCGCTGCAACATTCTCTTTAACAATCTTCGCAACCATTATTCCTCTCCCCAAACCTTTCTTACCTGTCCGCACATCTCAAGAAGCGCGGCCTGTGCCTGCGGCAGTATTCCGAAATAATCCAGAAAAGCATGAGATACGCCGCGATATCTTATATGCTCATTAGGCACTCCTGCCTTGTCCAAAAGTCTTGAATAGTATTCAGCCTGTACTCTGAGCCCGTCAAATTCCGATGTGAAAACACCCGTATAAGGCATATTGCTGAGGTCAGCATAGATAGGGCTTACATCGGGACAGCGCTTGATCTCATCATATCTTTCTCCCGCATAAGCCTTGAGGATGGCAGCCATAAGGTCGTTGTTGCCCTCGCCGTCTGCTCTTCCTAACTGAAGTCTCGACAATATAAGCTCTCTCTGCTCATCAGCGACGTCAAACATATCAAGGTTCCAGTCGTAGAGCTTGTCCTGCGAATAAAGGTCAACACAGGGATAAAAGAGTCCCGCGTAGCTGATCTTAGCCTCAGACTTATTATCGAGAATCGCTGCAAGAACAAGATCGCACCCGGCGCTGTCGCCGAACATACCGATCTTCTCTTTATCAACGTTCAGAGCGTCAGCATTTTCGTAGATATAGGCAATAGCCGCACAGATATCTTCGATAGCCGCCGGATACATATTCTCAGGCGCAAGACTGAAATCAACATTAAAGACCTTGCAGCCCAGGTTCTCAGCCACATAGCGGCAGGGCTCTTTGTAGAACTCAGCCTTGGAAGCAATGAAAGAACCGCCGTGGGCATAAATCATGCAAGGAAGCTTCTGACCAGCTTTCTCAGCGGGAACATATGAAAATACCCTTACGCTTCTTCCCTTAACGTCAAGATCAAATTGGTCCTGAATGATCTCAGAAGAGCACATATCAAGGCAGTAAGTCTTCGTCATCTGACGCATGCCCTGTACGGAGAATCCCACCGGAACTGACTTATGGAAAGCATAGATAGCGCTTCTGATGAAGAACTCCCTCTGGTCCATAACGCCTGTCTTATCAGTGTCAGGCAGGGGCTTTACAGTAATCTCCTGCTCACCGATGTTAACCTTTTCGCCGGATTCCAAGATCTTGGATACCAGCCCGAAATCACACTTATTCATACCCTTATACCTTTCCCAATATTCCTGATCTTCCGAAAAGATAGCTCAACATAATGATCGCGAACCAGCACAGCAGACCGCTTAAGATCATGTTCCATCCCTGATAGAAGAACAAGAGCATGATCAAAGTGGAAATGCAGTACTTGATCGAACATGTGACATAGTAGATAACGCTTATCTTCTGCCTGTGCCTGATGCCTGCAGAGAAAACATTGATGACCGCATGCATTGCCGTGACCCAGACATAGATTCCGACAAGCCAGAAAAAGAAATACGGTATCCTGAACCATACCAGGACCGAGATAGTAACGATGTAGATCGAATACATCAGCATCGAGATAAGTCCGTAAGACCAAAGTGACCTCTGGATCCTGAAAGTATCCTTTATAGGCTTAAAATGCGTATTCTTATTGTTATTCTCGTAAATGGTCTTGATATCGATACCGGTCACCTTCATACCCTCTTTATGGGCGGTAACCAGGACATTAAGCTCATACTCGTATTTATTGCCGGGGATATCCTGAAGCCACTGGCAAAGTCTTACAGGGAAACCTCTCAAGCCTGACTGGTTGTCTCTCAAATAGACACCGGTAACGATCGTATATACGAACTTGGACATGTCGTTGCCGATCCTGGACTTGATCGGGATCCTCTCAGAAAGGTCCCTCATGCCGAGAACAATGCCGTCAGTCTTTCTGGTGAGCTTTGCTACACGCTCGATATCTTCGATGGCGTGCTGGCCGTCTGAATCGGCCGTAACGATATAGTCGACCTCATCAGCAAGATTATTGCCGATATACTCAAAGCCGCGCTTTAAGGCGTAACCCTTACCCTTGTTGTCCTTATAACCGATGACATCGGCAAAAGGCTTGGCGCGTCTGAAATACTCATCACAAGATTCCTTGCTGCCGTCATTGCAGGCAACAACTTTAAAACCGCGCTTAGAAAGATCCTCAACCAGTTGAAGAAACTTCTCGTCAGGATTATAAACCGGCAAAAGCACAGCTATCTTCATTGAACTAAAAAACTACCCCACACCTTCCCTTAAACGCTAAGCACCGATGTTTAAGAAATCTAACTAGTAATTTTACTATAAATAATTAATAAAAAATAGCGTTTGAGCAGAATACAATTCAATTGATAAGCCCCGATAATAATGTTAATATCTCCTTATCTTGTAAATATGGAGGATGGAAACATGTTTTGCACCAATTGTGGATCACAGTTTGAAGAAGGCAATGCTTTCTGCCCTAACTGCGGCACAAAAGTTGAATCAGTAGCACAACCCGTTGCTGAAGCAGTACCCGTAGCCACTGCTGTTGAGGCCGCTCCCGTACAGGCTGCACCTGTTGAGGCAGCTCCTGTCCAGGCAATTCCCGTAGCACCTGCACCTGCACCCGCTCCGGTTGATCCTTATCAGCCTGCTCCGGCACCCGCACCCGCTCCGGCACCCGTTCAGCCTGTTTATCAGGCAGCTCCCGTACAGCCCGTTTACAGCCAGGCTCCCGCTTATGCCACACCTGTTACACCTGTAGCAGGCGGCTCAGATAACCCCGGCGCTGCTACTGCAGCTTTGATCCTCGGTATCGTAGCTATCGTCTGCCCCTGGTTCGTATACACAGCTCCCGCATCTATCGTTTGCGGCGCTATCGGTATGGCTAAGGCAAGCAAGTATGTCAACTCAAACGGCGGTTATCATAACGGCAAATCAAGAACAGGTAAGATCCTTTCACTTGTCGGACTTATCTTCGGGTGTATATTCACCTTCATTCTCTTGATCGTTATCATCGAGCTTGCAAGCTACTGATAATTAACTGATTCAAAAAGAAAGGATGCCTCAGGGCATCCTTTTTTATTGCTTAGTTATTGTCAGTTGATCTGTTAAAGCGTCTTCAGATATTCCATGAAATTGACTTTGTTCTCAAGCGCAGTAGTGGTAGGTCTTCCGAGATCATCACGTGCACCGATGCTGCAGGATACTTCAATGAGAGACAACTCATTTCTTTCCTTGGCAGCCTTAAGCTCGCTGTCGAGATCTTCGAATGTGTCTACCTTGACTGCATACGGATAACCGCATGCTTTAGCGACTCCGACGATGTCGATCGCTGAAGCTACCGTGGGCATACCGCCGACAGTCTCATGCGCACCGTTATTGATGACGATATGAACGAGATTAGAAGGCTTATTAGCACCGACCAAAGCCATGGAGCCCATGTGCATCAGGATAGCGCCGTCACCGTCAATGCACCAGATCTTTTGTTCAGGCTTATTAACTGCGACACCGAGAGCGATCGAAGAGCTGTGGCCCATTGAGCCTACTGTCAGGAAGTCATACTTATGTGACTGGCCGTTAGCAACACGAGTCTCAAAGAGCTCTCTTGAGGCCTTACCTGTAGTGGAAACGATCGGATCCTCACCTGTTACTGCTACGATGTGCTTAATGATGTCTTCTCTTACCATCGTGTTGTCGTTCTTATAAACGACCTTCTCATCGTATGAAAGAGCTCCCTTGCGGATAACAAAAGCAACATCCTTACCTGTAGCAAGGATCTCGCGGAAGTCAGCCATGGCGGCCTCTACTTCCTCATCAGTTGTCTCCTTGCCGATGATGAAAGGCTTGATATCCATGTCTTCGAGGAGCTTAACGGTAACTTCGCCCTGATAGATGTGCTGGGGCTCGTCGTGAATACCGGGCTCGCCTCTCCAGCCGACGATGAATACGACAGGAATCGCATAGACCTTGTCATTAAGGAGCGATGCAACAGGATTGATGATGTTGCCTTCGCCCGAGTTCTGCATATAAACGACAGGCACCTTGCCTGTAGCAAGATGATAGCCTGCTGCAAGAGCAGCGCAGTTACCTTCATTTGCTGCAATGACATGATGATGGCTGTCTATGCCATATGTGTTCATCAGGTAATTGCAGAGCGCTTTTAACTGTGAATCCGGTACGCCCGAATAAAAATCAGATCCGATGATCTCTACTAACTTTTCAACCTTCAATGTAATTCTCCTCTTATTTATTCAGTCCCTTTTCGAGTGCGGGATTGATAATGTTATCGATAATAAATGCTGCCGTCTGATCGATCTCATCGAAATGAACGGTCTTGGGAAGCGTAACGCCGAAAGCCTTTTGCGCCTTAGCGATAAGCGCGTCAGTATAGATAAGGCATCCGTCCTTGATGTCTTCGACGCCGTCAAGGCCCAGTGATTCCCTGTTCTTGGCGATCATCTCGTCAAGCGCGAAAACAGAATCATCGATCTTGCAGACAGGCTCAGCGCCGGTGCCGTCAACGACTACGGGGAAACCGCCGATGTTGCCGAAAACTCCCGGAGAATAGAACTTCGTGACTGTATTCTCACGGATAGCCTTAAGGATGCAGGAGATGATATCGAAGTTAGAGGATGCGTTCATCATGTTGCGCTTTGAATCAGTAGGCATTGAGATAACGCACTTTCTGAGGATATCATCCTGGTCTATATCGAGCTTCTCGCCCTTATATGTGGCGCTGATAAGCTGTGTGACGCCTTCATTCTGGCCTTCCTTACTGATTACAACGTCATGGAAATGAGCTGTGGCGATATCGATGCCGATGTTCCAGAAATCAGAGATGCCCTTATCTGCAGCGATAGCAAACATAAGGCGCGGACGCAGATGGTTTAAGTTGCCCGAACCAAAGTCAGGATAAGCTTTTCCTGCGCTCTTGAGCCACGGGATAGTACCGTCGGAATAAGATGTGTTGATAACTACACCCTTACCGTCAGCCTTCTCGTAAGCGAGCATGATATTGCGGATATACTTGATGGACAAAGGTGTCCAGATGCCGTAAGCGCGGACATTCTTCCATGAGATCGTGCCGTACTTAAGGCCAGAATAAACACGGCTTGTGTTAACGATGAAATCAGGCTGATACTTAGCGATCACTGCTGCGATCGAATCAACATTCTCAAGATCGCATGTGCCGTCAACGATGACGTTGGATCTGTTCTGACGTCTGATGAGAGCAGCAACGCGGGCGATATTAACATCGCACTGGAGCTTATCCGCATTACGTCCTGCTACAATGATCTCAAGCTTCTCGTCTGCTGTTGAGAGCAGGTACTCAAGAAGATAATTACCGACGCTTCCGAGGCCGATGATCATAATCCTGATCTTGCCTTCATTGTCGTGCTGCTTAATGAGCTTTAACTTGTCGTTGATCATAACCTGTTATCCTTTCTTACAGTCCTGCGATTACAAAATCATTGATGGTATTGCAATTGATCCATGTCTTCATGGGTAATACATTGATGTTCTTTCCGCCCTTGGCAAGAGTCTGGAAATACTCGTTGATGAGCACCAGATTAGTGCCCTGGTGGCCTTCTTCAGGTATCTCGTTCATAACTGTGCTCAAAAGCTCAGCATCTGTAAATTTCCAGATCTGTCCGGAGTTATAGATGGCCGTGAAAGGCTCATTTATGGCGAGCTGGCCGTGCGAAGTATCGTAGATATAATGAGGAACTTCGTTAAGGTCATAGTAAAGAGCAACTGCCTTTTTTGCTCTGATAGCCTCGCTGTTGATAGTGATAACGCTGTCAGAAGAACCGCTTACCGCCTTAAAGCTCTCATCGTCAACAAAAAGATCGCCTTCGGCAAAGAGGAGCTCGTCAAAGCTTGTCCCGTACTTTTCGATGACTGCCTTAATGCCGAGATAAAGGCTCCAGCCCGAACCGTATTCCTTATAGAATTTGTTATCTACCAGGAGGACCTTTTCGCGGAATTCATCAGACAGAACATTATTGATGTAGTCTTCGAGTTCGCTTATGAGAAAACCGCCTACGACAACGAAAACATCGTAATCCTTTGCCTGAGTGAGCATGTGGTTAAGAAGTGTCTTCTTCGGGTCTTCCCTGTTATAAATGCACTTTACCGTGGGCTTTCCGACTGACTCGGAGAACCTCGTGGCAGAGCCTGCTACTGTAGTAAGAAATACTCTCATGAATTCTTCCTGAAATCGACGATCATGTCGATGCCTTCCGACAGAGTGATCTTAGGCTCCCAGCCTGTTCTTGTCCTGAGCTTTTCTGTGCTCAAAACGCGTCTTTCAGGGTCAGACTCTCTGTAGCCGGAGAATGTGATCTCGGGATTCTCGATACCGAGCTTGCTTCCGATAAGAGCTACAAGATCAAGGATGGAGATCTCTTCGTCTGTAGCAACGTTATAAACGCTTCCGTCCAGAGCATCGTCATGCTCAAGGAGGTGCAGTACTGCAGCGCAGGAATCGATGTTATGGAGGAATGTTCTCTTATTGATCTTGGAATTCTCGAGGAGAACTACCTTGCCGTTATCGATAAGGCTGTTTACGATGTGCGGAAGAATATGCTTCGCAAATCTCTCGTTCTTGCTGTAAACGTTCGCAAATCTCAAGGAAGCACCGCGGATCTTGCCGTTGTCTACTGCGTCCTTCATGAAGAACTCGGTAAGGAGCTTGCCTGTGGCATAAGAAGTTCTCTGGCTGTGCTCGGCATCAGACATAAGGAGGAAATCGCTCTCCTTAACGCCGCCATCCTTGAAGGACTGCATAGAGTAAACCTCTGATGTGGAGCAGTTGATATAAGCATCAGCACCTACTTCGATCGCCTGATCGAGGAAAGTCCTCATGCCGACAACGTTCGTATCGAATGTTGTATTAACACGATAGAAATACTCAGTGTGAACAACAGCTGCACAGTTGATATAGAAGAGCTTATCGTAGTTCTTCTTCTCCCTGTTTACGAGATATCCGATCTCTGCCATCTGGGCACAGTTGTTGAGATCATACTGGAAGAAAGTAAATCTGGGATCATCAATGCAGTCTTCAACTGTATCGATAGATGAGCAGAAGAAATTATCGAATCCGATAACGCTGCCCTTATTGCCTGCAAGGATCTGTCTTACAAGCTCATTTCCGGTCATGCCGGTTACGCCGCTGATAACATAGAGATTGTTCATGTCAATCACACTCCATTCGTTAATCTGTCTCTATAGAAAGGATCCACCTCTTCGGTGAATAAACTCTGCTCGTATTTGATATCGTAAGGAACCGATATCAGGCTTATGCCCTTCTCGGTATCGAGAATAGCATACTGCGCCTTGGGGTTATGGTTTCTGGGCTGGCCTACGCTGCCGGGGTTAATGAACGTAACCTTCTTCTTGTTACGGTATTCCGGATTATCGCACTCGTAGAACTTCTCGAAAACATGCGCATAATGGCTATGTCCCGAGAGCACATAATCGTAAGCCTCATAACCTGCAAAAGCACCGTCCGTGCCGTTGCCCTTATCAGGAAAGATAGATTTCCAGTAAGGATCTGTAAGGCTTCCGTGAATTGCAAGGAACTTCTTTCCTTCAAGCTCGAACTCAAATTTACCCGATTTGCCTTCGATCGCATCAAGGTAAGCAAAAGACTCGGGGGTGAGGTTCTTCTTGGTGTTCTTTGCAGATACCCTGCCTCTTTCAGACGAGAACCTTAAGTAATCGTCTTCCATTATTGCCTGCTCATGGTTGCCCCAGATATTGCAGACGACGGGAATATCGATATTCCTGATGATGGAAATAGCTTCGTTAGAGCGCATTCCGTAATCGATAAAGTCGCCTAACAAAGCTATTTTTTGCGGGTTGTGGTTAGTCTTAATATCACTTAAGACGCTTTCTAACGCAGAACAATTACCATGTATGTCAGATAATATCGCTAATTCCATATCTTGCTTTCATCAAAGCTCATCGATAAGAGAGATGATCTCTTTGATCGGGAGCAGTCTGGAATCTACTTCTGCAGCTCTGTGATATCTAAGGATATCCTCAGCAACAGACTTCATAGCCGGGAAAGCAGCTCTGGTAAGCTGGTTGGCATAGATAACGATATTTACACCGTGTGCTGCAAGCTCATCCTCAGTAATAGTATTAAATGAGCTCGGTACAACAACGATAGGTGTCTCTTTGTCAAATTCTCTGAACTTATCGCAGAATTCGCAGATCTCTGCAGGATCCTTCTTACGGCTGTGGATCATGATGCCGTCTGCGCCTGCCTCAACAAAGGCCTTGGCACGTGTAAGAGCATCTTCCATACCCTGCTCGAGGATAAGGCTCTCGATACGCGCAATGATCATGAAGTCTTCTGAAAGCTGTGCGTTCTTACCTGCTCTGATCTTCTCTGAGAAATGCTCAATGGAATCCTGTGTCTGCTTAACTTCTGTTCCGAACAGGCTGTTCTTCTTAAGACCTGTCTTATCTTCGATAATGATGGCACTTACGCCCATTCTCTCAAGTGAACGGACAGTATAAACGAAATGTTCGGTAAGTCCGCCCGTATCACCGTCGAAGATGATCGGCTTTGTAGTAACTTCCATAACATCGTCAATTGTCCTGAAGCGGCTTGTCATATCAACGAGCTCAATATCAGGCTTGCCCTTGGCTGTGGAATCGCAAAGAGAGCTTATCCACATAGCATCGAACTGATCGATGTGCTCGCCGTTTGCAACGATAGTCTTCTCGGCAATAAGACCTGTGATACCGCTGTGGACTTCGATAGTCTTAACGATCGGAACCATCTTGAGGAGCTTCTTGAGTCTTCCTCTTCTGAATTCGGGCATTGCAAGCTTTTCGGACATCTGGCGGTCGATCTTCTGGATCTTCTCATTGAATGTATAAGGAACTTCTACAAGTTCTCCGCCGTATTCAGCAAGAAGGCCCAGGATGTTCTCTTTAATAACTGCCATAGCAGGAGAACTCCAATTATTTCCGTGTACGATGTAATCAGGACGAAGCTCCTTTACTACTTCATCGTACATGATGTGATTCTGTACTATTACATTATCAACACCCGGGATGGCCTTGATCATCTCGATCTTCTCTTCAACAGTCTTCTGCGGGAATCTGTTGTATCTGACCATCTCAGCATCACAAAGGACACCAACGGTAACAGAGCCAAGCTCTTTTGCCTTGTTGATTATATTCATATGACCTTCGTGAATAATGTCGGTACAAAAACAGGTATAAACCTTCTTCTCGCTCATCTCACATTCCTCCAATTTCTATTACAACGCTCTATTATATCATTCTCTTCCGTGAATTCTTCTTGCAGCAAGCAAATCATTTACAGAATCTACTTCTGTCCATTCATAGCTGGAGATATCGATATAGTAAAGCTTAAAATCCTTCTTAAAGATCAGCTGTACGAGCGCGTTCTCGTACCACTGGTCGTAGAAACCGTCCTCGATCATGCTGTCCATCTCTTCTCTCATAAGAAGGGCACTGGCACGGTCGAGCTTGGTGATTCCGGCATATTCGCCATAATAGCTCTCAAGGTCCTTACTCATAACGAGAACCTGGTTGCCTGATACTTCAACATTGTAATCGCCGTCAGTCTTTATCGAGCTGTCAACGAAAACGCAGGGCTTATCGACCTTCTTGCACATAACCTCTCTTACGAGATCGTCAGACATAACGATGTCGCCATCGATAAGGACAACGTTATCAGCATCAAGTTCTTCTCTTGCAAACCAGAGGGATGCAATAGAGTTTGTAACTTCATAGAAGGGGTTATATACGAACTTAACGCCCTGTACCTGCTCTTCAATTGCTCTGTGCATATGGCCGGTAACGATAATGATATCAGCCTCTTCGTCATATTTCTTGATCAACGCGACCATTCTTTGAAGCAGAGTGGTATTCTCATCAAGCTTATACATTGACTTGGGATGGCTCAATGTAAGGGGCTGAAGTCTTGTGCCTTTGCCGGCTACCATAAAAATGTATTTCATACGTTAACACCTCCGGGTAATGTCTCAATAGGGTTCTGCCACAAAATAAGGCCGAGTCTCATAAGCTTCTTGTCTGTAGGGAATTCAATATTGATACCGAACTTGGCAGCTGTCTTAAGGACATTCATGCCAGTGGCTTCGATAGGGCTCCTGGACAGGTATGGATTGTTACATCTCTCCTTACCGCATCCGCCCTTGCAGAGCTTACATGAGCCGCCGCCAAACGATATTACCGTGGAACGGTTATGGTTATAGAACCATTTCTCCAGTTCAAGAAGAGTCTTATGAAGGACTACGCTGGATTCATTACGGTAATAATCGTATTTCTCAGTATCCGTAACATCGAATGTAAAGTACACGAACATGCCCTCATCGTATTCAGCGAACATCTTCGGGTAGTCAATGTCAGGCAGATTCGGCGGACAACGCCAGTTCCTGCCGTACCTTCCGCAATAAAAGCAGTTCATCTTGACGCATTCTTCGAAGATGCACTGCTTCGGATCCATGAAGACACACTCCGCTTCGGGAGCGTAGTTCTTACAGCATTCGAGCATTGCTTTGTTCAGGGCTTCATCCATACGCTTTACCTCAGATTACATGCCAAAGTACATTTTGATCTCTTCTATCAGGTTGTCGTAATCAGCGTGTGACAGATCACCGACATGTGCTACTCTGATGCTTCTCTTACCGAGCTCACCGCCTACGGGATTTACCATGATATGCTTCTCATTCTTAAGATATGCGAAGAAATCCATTGCGATATCCTTCTCAAATCTTATGGGTGAGATGGCATTTGAAAGCGGATATGAAGGAAGATGTATAGGAAGATCCTTGATCTTGTTTCTGAAATAGAAGCACCTGTCCTCTACTTCCTTGATGCGGTTCTCGATGCCCTGTTCGTCGATCTTGTGGAGCATGTCGTTTAACTCGAAGCAAACGCCGACAGCGGGTGTAAAAGGCGTCTGGCCTCTCTTCATATTGACGAAATAGTCCTTGAAATCGAAATACAGGGACTGGACCGTATTCTTCTCCACCTTTTCGATCATTCTCGGGCTCAATGTGACCAGAGAAAGACCCGGAGCAAGGCACAAGCCCTTCTGGGAGCTTACGATCGTCGCATCGATATGATTCTTCTCCATATAGTAAGGATCAGCCAGAAACGAACTGATGGCGTCAACGACAAGGAACATACCGTTTCTGTCGCAGAAGTCCCTGATGATGTTGATGTCATAGAGCTGGCCGGTATAAGTCTCGTCGATATTTACGAGCAAGCCTGTAAAGCCCTTATCTTCGAACTTATCGAAATGAGAAGCCGTCAAAGTCTCATCCTCACCAAGCTTTAATGCTTCGAAAGGAATATTGTGGATCTTACAGATATCCTCAAATCTCTGGCCGAATGTACCGCCGGAGATGACAAGGAGCTTATCATTGGTATCAAAGCAGTTGATTACCGTGGCTTCCATGGCTCCGCTTCCCGAACAAGTAAGGAAAACGACTTCAGAATCATCAGATGCGAACTGGATCTTCTTTAAAAGACTCTTATTATCGAGCATTAACTCGGAGAATTCGGGAGTCCTGAAATACGGAACCACATTGGCTCTGACGTCAACCGTGCTCTGGTACATCTGCGTAGGACCAATGGTAAACAGCTTATAATCTTCCATTTTCATATATATAAACCTCTATTTATATTCCGAATAGTCATTATACCATAAGACTTTCCTTCAAAGCCTCTAAGAACTTATCATTCTCAGCGGTATCTTTAACGGCGATCCTGATGAATCTGTCATTGCCCAGCTTGGAAGTTAAGTCTTTGATCAGGATGTTATGCCTGTTTAAGAGCTTCTCGGTGAGTTCAAAGGCCGTAATGCCTGATGTAAGCTCAATAAGAAGGAAATTTGCCTGCGAAGGAAGTACGCGGATCCCCTCTGTCTCAGAAAGTTTCTCGACAAATCTCGCTCTTTCCTTACGGAACAATTCCTTTGCTTTCTCGTAATCCTTGATGTATTTGATGTAGATCTGCATATAGAACTCGGCGAAGGAATTGATATTCCAGATGGATACATCCTTCTTGATCTCAGCTATGATCTCTTTATTTCCTGACGCAAGGATACCGAGTCTTAAGCCCGGGACACCGTAAGATTTGGAAATAGACTTCATAAGATACAGATGGGGATTATCAGAGATTATTTTTTGCACAAGGAGCGAGCTGTCCGGATCGTCCGCAAAATCGATAAAAGACTCATCGAGGACAATATTAACGCTGTTTGTCTTTCCCCACTCAACGAGCCTAAGCATATCAGCCTTGGAAATATAATTGCCCGACGGGTTGTCAGGATTTATGATGACCAGGTTATCGACTTTATTCTCAGTAAAGAAACCCATGATGTCATCAGCCGTATAGGAATAATCCTTAGCGCTTACATCAAAAAAGACGCTGTTTTCCTTGCAGAATCTGTGCGGGTATTCTTCAAATGTGGGCCTGATAAAACCGGTCTTGCCGTCAAAGAAGCCCAAAAGGCTCTTGATAAGCTCGGCAGCTCCATTGCCGGCTACAATGTTTTCCTGATGGATATTGAAGTAATTCCACGCAAGAAGAGAATTTACTCTCTGGCCAGACGGATACTGTGTTAGAAGCGTCTGGAAGCTCGCGATCATCTCCTCGACCATCATGTGCGGAGGAAAATAAGGATTAACAAGATAGCAGTAATCCACAAGCTTGGGGAATCTCCAGAAGCCGCCGTATCTTTGCTCAATGAGCTTTACTCTCTTAGCAGGATCCTCGCAGAAAAGCGCTTCGGCGATATCGAGTTCCTGGACGTCATCGATCTCGTACCACTTCTCACCGTTAAGTCTCTTTGCTTTGATCTCGGGATCATCGAGCATCGTGATGACCTTGAGGACCTGCTCATAATATTCGTTGTTGCCTAAGGCATTCTCGTAAGCATCAAGGAAAGGGATATAGATCTTCTCGGAAAATCCCCGGCTGAACTTATAGATGTTTACTGTCTTATAGTAGTCGACAACTTCCTTATACTGTACGTTCTTGCCTGAGATAAAGTCCTTGATATTGTCATTCTCATCAACTCTAAGGCATGTACCGTTCATCCAGGATTCATACTTATCAACGAGGGCCAGAGTCTCTCTGGGGTCAGATAACAACTCGTCAATTACAGCATCTTCAAAGATAAGGTCTGACTCGAAAAGCAGTGTGTCGTCTTCTTTAAGATAGTCCTTTGCAAGAGCCAGTGAGTAAATGTTATTTGTCTTATCATATATCGGGTTATTTACGAAAATGATCGGCGTCTTTATCCCGAGTGTTCCGATATAGTCCATCAGGTGCTGTCCTTCATAACCGACAACGATAACGATGCGGTTAAGAGAATACTTCTCGATCTGATGAAGCATTCTGTCGATCAGGGAAACGCCGTTTACCTTGACCATGCATTTTGTCTTATTGGATGTTAATTCCTTTAATCTCTTGCCCATACCGGCAGCAAGAATGATCGCCTGCATCTTGATCCTCCTTTAGAATTCCCATACCTCTGCCGGGTCCTTAGCGATCTGCTTTTCGACCGGCGGAAGCTTCATATAATCCCCATATCTTGAAGTAAGGTACGCATCGTAATCTTTTGTACCTAAGAACTTTCTGTCTTCAAACTGGTATTCGGCCAGATCTGTATGCCAGGACTTCGGGACACCGTAACGGAGACTGACCGAATTTTTGCCTTCTCCGTATACCCGGCTTCTCTCCTTACCGCCTGAAGGCAATGTAAGGACGCGGACAGGCTTATCACTTGAATTGCTGCTCTTTTTCGCAGCCCTTGCAAGATTCTTATAAACGATCGATACCGGGATCTTCGAAATAATCTTCCATCTGAGCTGGTTGCTGTTTGCAACAGCTACTCTAGACCACAGTATCTTTCTTAACAGGAACCATTTGAAGTCGTTGAGCTGCTGCCCGACAGCCGACTTCGGTATGTCATCGACCGGCATGATATCGATATACACGCCTGTCTTGCAATGAATATGTCCCTGGCCTTCTCTTACGAAGGTAGTGCCGGTGCGGCGCACTTTGCCGTATCCCCAAAGATAATCAGGATCGGTATCGTGATCCTGGAAAAAGCAGATAGAAGGATCCATCTCACCAGAGACCTTCTTAAACTTCTCATACTCTTCCCTGAGCATTCCTATATCCGCATCGTTATCCCACGGGATAAATCCCTTGTGCCTTACGGCACCTAAAAGTGTTCCACAGGTTATCGAATACTTGATGTTATGCTTCCTGCATACCCTGTCGAACTCCGACATCAGCTCAAGCTGAATGTCCTGTAAGCGCTTTAAGTCTTCCCCGCTTACTATTCCCGAGCCTTTTTTCATTAGCTCCTCCCCTGAATCAATATATAATCTTACCTTCGGCAACTGCCTTCAGATGCTCTCCGTAAGGACTCTTGCCGTAAGCTATAGCGCTTTCCATAAGTTTGTCCTTATCGATGAAGCCGTTGATATAAGCGATCTCCTCCGGCGCAGAGATAGTGACGCCCTGCCTTGTCTGGACCATCTGAACGAATTCCGCAGCCTGCAAAAGACTCTGCATCGTTCCTGTATCAAGCCACGCAAAGCCTCTTCCCAGAAGCTTAACGTCAAGAAGGCCGTCATCAAGATACATCTCATTTAATGTGGTGATCTCAAGCTCGCCTCTGGCAGAAGGCGTGATCTTATTGGCTCTGTCAGAAACTCCGGCAGGATAGATATAAAGACCTGTAACAGCATAGTTGCTCTTAGGCTCCTTGGGTTTCTCCTCGATGGAAAGAGCATGTCCTTCACCGTCGAACTCGACTACGCCGAATCTCTCCGGATCAGAGACATAATAACCGAAGACAGTCGCTCTTCCGTTATTCTCAGCATTTGCTACCGCAGACTTAAGGATGGTCCTGAAGCCGCTTCCGTAGAAGATATTGTCTCCGAGGATCATCGCGCCTGCTTCACCGTTTAAGAATTCCTCGCCGAGGATAAATGCCTGGGCAAGTCCGTCAGGACTGGGCTGCACCTTATAACTCAGTGTGATGCCGAACTGGCTTCCGTCACCGAGAAGGGCCTCAAATCTGGGCGTGTCTTCAGGTGTGCTGATGATAAGGATATCCTTTATCCCTGCAAGCATGAGTGTTGACAGAGGATAGTAGATCATCGGCTTGTCGTATATCGGCAAAAGCTGCTTTGACGTAACTTTTGTGAGCGGATAAAGCCTTGTTCCCGAACCGCCGGCTAATACTATTCCCTTCATTTGCTAGTCCTCCTTAGAGCCACTTGGATGCCCATGAGAAATCCTGATCCTTAAAGGATTCGTGCTTCTCATCTTTTTCGCTGGTCTTATACTCACAATCAAGCTTCGGCCAGTCAATCGCTATAGTCTCGTCATTCCAGGGAATGCCGCCTTCAGATGAAGGATCGTACACATCGGTACACTTATAAACAAATCTCGCCATATCTGACAAGACCAAAAATCCGTGCGCAAAACCCTCCGGAATGTAGAACATATTCTTATCTTCAGAGCTTAAGACAGCGCCTGCCCACTGACCGTATGTCGCAGAACCGGGCCTTACGTCAACTGCCACATCAAAAACCTTGCCGTGCGTAACGCGGACGAGCTTTCCCTGTGTATGTTCCTTCTGGAAATGAAGACCTCTCAAAACGCCTTTTGTACTTGAGCTCTCGTTATCCTGTACAAACTCCTTGTCGATACCGGCTTTTACGAAGTCATCTTTCTTGTATGTCTCCATAAAGTAGCCCCTGTTGTCACCGAAGACCTGGGGATGAATGATAACGACGCCCGGAAGATTTGTTTTCTCAAAAGTAAACGGCATTACAGTTCTGCCTCCTTTAAATATCTCTTTACCGCATCTTTCCAATCAGGTAAAGGTGTAAAGCCTGCCTTAACAAGCTTAGTCTTATCCAGTCTGGAATTCTCAGGTCTTGCCGCCTTCGAAAGACCGTATTCTTCAGTAGTTACCGGGATGACCTTCGTGGCCAGTCCGTATTGCTTATAAAACTCGACACAGAAATCGTACCATGAGATATATCCGCCTTCGTTTGTGGCGTGATAGTATCCGTACTTTTCTGTCCCGATCATGTCGACCAGGAGCCTTGAAAGATCCAAAGTATAAGTCGGTGTGCCAATCTGGTCGTTGACTACTCTTACAGTGTCATGTGTCTTGCCGACATTTATCATGGTCTTGATAAAGTTCTTGCCGTTAAGTCCGAAGACCCATGCGATCCTTACGATGAAATACTTTTCCAGGGTCTCTGATACTGCTATCTCACCGTCAAGCTTGCTTTGGCCATAGACATTGAGCGGAGCATAGCACTTGTCGTCAGGCTCCCAGGGTCTGTCTCCCTTGCCGTCGAAAACATAATCGGTGGAAAGATAGAGCATCTTGGCATCCACAGCCTTAGCAGCCTCAGCGATGTATCTTGTACCCAGAGCATTGATCTTATGGACCTTATCCCTGTTCTCCTCATCTTCAGCAGCGTCTACGGCTGTCCATGCAGCGCAGTGTATTACCGCGTCAGGCCTGATCTCTTCTATTACTGTAGTAACTGCATCCTTGTCTGTTATGTCGAGCTGGACATAAGGCGCTTTGGTAACTGCGCTGCCGTCAGCCACGCCCGAATACACGGGCTGGATATCAGAGCCTATTGATTCATAGCCTCTTTGAGCAGCATTATTTACCACATCGTGGCCAAGTTGTCCGCAAACGCCTGTTACGAGAATTCTCATCTTCTTACTCCGTTATCTGTTGCCGTACATCTTGTCATAGTAGTTCTGATACTCACCGCTTACTATCTCTTCCCACCATGCCCTGTTATCAAGATACCACTGAATCGTCTTCTTGATACCGTCTGCAAACTTAGTCTCAGGAAGCCAGCCCAGTTCGTTATGGATCTTTGTGGGATCGATCGCATATCTTAAGTCGTGTCCCTTACGGTCAGTGACATATGTGATCAGGCTCTCATCCTTGCCGAGCTCCTTGATTATGAGCTTAACGATATCGATGTTTGCCATCTCGTTATGTCCGCCGACATTGTAGATCTCACCTATTGTTCCCTTGCGGACGATAAGATCGATAGCCTTGCAGTGATCTTCCACATAGAGCCAGTCTCTTACATTCTTGCCTTCGCCGTAAACAGGAAGAGGCTTATTGTTGAGGCAGTTGGCGATCATGAGAGGAATGAGCTTTTCGGGGAAATGATAAGGTCCGTAGTTGTTAGAACAGCGGCTGATCGTAACAGGAAGACCGTATGTCCTGTAATAAGCCATTACAAGAAGATCTGCGCCTGCCTTTGAAGAGCTGTACGGGCTGCTCGTATGAATTGGTGTTGTCTCGGTAAAGAAAAGATCAGGACGGTCTAAAGGAAGATCTCCGTAAACTTCGTCCGTGCTTACCTGATGGTATCTGACATTGCCGAAAGCCCTGCAGGCATCCATCATGGTAGCGGTACCGATGATATTTGTCTGGAGAAAGATTCCCGGATCTTCAATGCTTCTGTCTACGTGGCTCTCAGCTGCAAAGTTGATTACCACATCAGGCTTCTCCTCTTCAAAGAGCTTGAACACGCCTTCCCTGTCGCAGATATCTAGCTTTACGAATCTGAAGTTGGGATTATCCATGACAGGAGCAAGAGTGCTTAAATTGCCCGCATAGGTAAGCTTATCGATGCATACCACTCTGTCCTCAGGGTGTTCCTTGAGGTGGTAATGAACGAAGTTTCCGCCGATGAATCCGGCTCCGCCTGTAACGAAAATTGTCATTTACAGATCCTCCAAAATATATTAATGCTATTCTCTGCCTTCAGCCTTCTTCTTAAGCTTGCGCACAGGCTCATAGAAGAAATGGAACAGCTTGGACCGCTTGTTATAATTGTAATACATCTCTCTTTTAATACATTCATGTCTGTGGAACTTCAATTGCTTTTTGGGAACCTTTTCCTCAGGCCTGCGCTTCAGGGCCTCATAACGCACGGGCCTGCCTTCCACACAATCATCAATGACGTCCATGATGATTTTCGCGCTTCCGCCAATATCACCGAAGGCCGCCTCTCTGAAAGCATTTACTTTGCTTACATAGTCCCCGTAGCTGCCAAGAATTCCCGATATAAAATCCGTAAGTTCTTCTTTTGTCGTCATGAAAACAAAGTCGTAATCGCACTCCGGGAATCTCTTCGGGTCTGTATCAGGAATAAGCCAGTTGGAAACGGACACAGCAGGAATACCCATCATCGTTGCTTCACACATGGTGCTTGATTCTTCTGATACCAATACGTCGCTGGCCATAATAGCTTCGAATATATTCGTGGTCGGATCAAGTATAGTTACTCCAACAATATCCTTATGCATTTCCGACATTCTTAAAACTTCATGGTAGTGAGCATAGTATTGAGGGCTATAGTTAGGATCAACGTTTGCCTGCTTGATCAAAATATTGACATCAAGCTTTAACATCGACTGAACAAAATCATCCTGCTTGTTATCATTCTCCCATGCTGGTGCATAAAGGATAGTAGGCTTTTTATCGTCAAGACCGTGCTTTCTGTTGAATTCTTTCTTATAGCTCTCACGATCGATACCCGCGTAATTGTCAGCCTTTGGCCAGCCGGCTTTATACATACCCTTCCTGGGATTCGCGTAATACCACTGAGAACACTGATTCCAGTTATTGACCCACTGGTTGCTCGGGAGAAATCCGATATCATACTTGTTCCAGGGTTCGCGGAGCCAGATGTCAGGCCAGTTGCCATACTGCTGGATAATATCGTGAAGCATGATCACCGAGAATTTTGAAAACTGCGGGAAATTTACATGCTGGCAGTAGAAACCTATCTCACATTTGGCAAACTTATCGTCTGTGAGAGTAACTTTGTATCCACGTTTCTCAGCTTCTTCAGCTATCGGCTTAAAGATAGACTTTTCAGCGCTGTCTGAGTAAATAAGTGTAAGGTCTTTGCTGATCATTTATTGTCCTCTTACTTCTTGATCGACTTGAGAATTCCTATGATCTTCTTTCTCAAGATATATGCAGCAATCAATATTGCCGCGATAAGCGTTATCCTGACCGGCAGGAACATATATGTAGCCATGCATCCCAATCCCACTACGGTAATAACCGCTGAGAAAAGGAATATCATCTTGTTGTTATATATCGGAGTGGAGATTTTTTGTTTCCTGATAACCTTCATAGCAAACAGATAATGCATCAGCATGAAAATGATGTAGCAAAACAGCGTGGTATAAGCCGCTGCGATATATCCGAAAACCGGAAGGAATATGGCATTCAGGATGATGTTAAGCACTGCACCCGTAACCGATGCATACATTACATACTTTGTAGAACCGTAGTAGAACTCAATGCTGGCGTACAAGTCATAGATGAACGTGAAGAACACGCCAAGTGTTACTACCGGAATTACATATACTGCTTCTTCATATTCGGCTGTGCCGATGAGCATTATTTCAGGAGCGAGCAAAGCAACAAACACGACCATTCCGCCCATCAAAAGTATAAGCATGTTAGTGATCTTGCCGATCCTGTTATAGATCTTGGCTTTAAGCTGCTCATACATCCACGGCACTCTTGAGCCGTTAATTGAAGTATTAAAGATGGTGAGCGCAGATGCTATCTGATAAGGAAAGCTGTATATACCGGCATCGCTCTCGCCGCAATAGTGCTTGATCATGATCTTATCCGACTGGCCGAGAACAATAAGGCTCAGGTAATGCGGTATGAGCGGTACATTAAACTTAACTGCATATTTCCAGTAACCTTTGTTACAGAAGCATTTTCCTTTAATGAAGTGATAGACGTAAAAGAAGAGTCCGACCGCGGACTGGACGATAAGGAATCCGAGAACAAGAGCGAGCTCTCTTAAGTCCGTCATAAAGAACAAAGCGAGGCTTAAAGCAGGAGTCATAAGCGACAAGATAATCGTGACCACGACCATCGGCCTGTACTTGTATTCGACTCTTTGTCTTGTGCCCCAGAATGAGAATGCCGGATAAAAAATAAAGTACAGGAACAGAAGTATCATGTATGGCGTATCAAGTCCGATAATCTGATTTGCCCATACTCTTGTGCCTATATAAACAGCAAAAAGACCGATAGTTATAAGAGTGCCCAGTCCCTGCATGGACGACGTATACCTGTCTCTGTCATCCTTGTTGTCAACCAGTGTCTTAGTATAAACGCCTGCGTAAAGATTAAGGGATGCAAGAACTATAAGTATGTCTCTCCAGGACTGGAAAATATTCCACTCACCGTATTCGCCTGTGGTAAGCAGTCGGATATAAATTGGAACAACGATAAAAGATATGCCCTTCTGGAAGAAGTTGCATATCGCATACCATATCGTTGCTTTGGCCTGTACAGGCATATTCTTGTATTTTGCGAACATTCCCATATTAACGTTTAAATGAAGACAGAAGCTTGATATCGAATCTGTCTATTACGAGCCTCCTGTTGTGTGATGCGAGAGTTATTTTCGAGAAGTAATAGATAACGAACGGATTGAACGCGAAATCGATTACATATGGTTCGAAAACAAAAACAAAGCCTAAAATGAGTGCTATTGCCGCAAAGCTGTAATCTTTAGAGTAAACGGCTTTCTTGATCGCCGCCGTGTACATATAGAGAGCAAAGCCCGTAAACAGCAGTCCGAACTCCAGGGCAAGCTGCAAAAAGCCGTTATCGACATAAAAATACTCATTGGCATCAGCTAAGCCAAACAGTAAGGTGCTCGAACCGACCCACTGAAGCTTATTGCCTCCTAAATGAAGTCCGTATCTGTCAATGGCGTTCTTACCGAGTTCCAATCTTCCCGTTACAAACCTGTTGAGCTTATAAAGGAAAGGATTGCTTGATTTGTAGATCAGTATCAGAGCAATGCCTGCTGCTATAAGCAAAAGGAATATGGACAGGATCAGATAATAGTCGCGCTTTCTGTTCTTTCTGACAAATGTGATCTTCCTGTCAGACTTGGAATAAAAATAATAGACCGCGCCGTAGATGATGATCATGAAAGTGATCGCCATCGAGAAGACCGTATGAGTCTTTACATAAATGAACCAGTTAAGAGCTGACAGGATGATCGCCAAGACAGGATCTAATGCCCTCTTTCTCAGATAGAGCAGCTCAAGGCTCATAAAGAGCAGGTTATAAGATGCCCTGTTGACCCAGCCGTAACCTAAAAAGCTCCTTATTCTGTCAGGCTCAACTACTTCACCGCTTCCCATGATTCCCGCCAAAGCGAGAGAAAGATATATAACGAAGGTCGTCGCCTGGATAGCAAGGAAGATCTTAACGATCTTCTTAAAATCAGTGTTTACTGCTGTCGCTATCAGGACGAAATAGAAAAGCGGGAGCTTCTCGGGGCCCGTAAACATGGCATATACAGAGAAAGCAAACATAATGCCGACCGCAAAGAGGACATTATGGCTGAATCTTATTACCGTAAAGAAATGAATGAGGCAGAACAGATATGCCCCGTATTTAAGGAGCTTGAGCACAATGAGCATAGGGCTGCCCGATAAAGACCATTCATTAAACATGAAAGAGATCTGTAAGTTCATCGACAGAACATACAGGAATATACCAAGATAGTAAAAAGTATTCTTAGATTTCTGCATCTCAAACAACATGAATACGCTTAAGAACCTCTTCTACTATTATTTTCGAGTTAGACGCAGACTCATAAGTATCAAATCTGTCGCGAACGATCCGGCGCCTTTCAGAGCCGGAGTCAGTCCCGCCCAGGATGTCATCAATAAGGCTTACCAATTCATCTTTAGTCTTAACGATGCTTCCTGCCCTGACATAATCGGCATCATAATAAAATCCCCTGTCATCATCCCTGTACGTGTCATAGTCATACATAAAGTGGATAACAGGCTTATCTCTCAAGACAAAGTCAAAAAAGCAGCTCGAATAATCAGTAACAAGAATGTCAGCTGAAGCAAGAAGCTCCCGGGCATCGTTATCTGAAACATTGATTATCCTCTCAGTAGATGAAGCCCCTTTGTCTTCTCTTTGAAGCTGAACATAATGCTGCTTTTCCAAAACGACCGCGTCATGCTTTGCCAGAACAGGCGCGATATCATCTGTCACCTGCATAAAAGAAAAAGGCTCGGCTGACTTATCCCTGAAAGTCGGCATATAAAGGATCATCTTGCCTGCGCCGGTCTTATTTACGAACTTATCCTTCTCATTTTTGCAGAACTCCCGGTCAAGAAGCGCTTCGTTTCTGGGCTGGCCTACGGATAAGATCTTATCGTCGCCTACAAGGAACGCGGTCCTTATAGTCTTTCTCATATCTTCTGAAGGAGCTATATAAAGATCGCATTTATTGGAGAACAGGTACGCCTTATGGCTGATCTTATGAAGAAGCCCTGTCTTTGTATCGGGAGTATCCTCACCTATCTTCTTCCAGGCTACGCCGTGCCAGAGCTGTACCTTAAAGCTTCTTCTGACCCAGTTAAGATTTCCGAGGTCAAGGTATCCCTGATTCATAACAGACACTTTAGCAGTCAGGCAGAGCCATCTTGCGCGGGCAGTATTTCTCTTAACTGCGTTTACACCAAACTTTTCAGCTGCGGAAATATCATTGCAGATCCAATAAGCTTCGATGTCAGGCCTGTTCTTGGCGACATACTGATAAAGCGCGTACGGATTATCTGATACGCGGTTGCCGAACCATGCGCCGAAAACCCACCTGTTCTTCCTTTTGGGAATGACCAGGCAGATAAGGTAAACCAGATAATTCAGATATATCTTGATCTTGTTCATGTATGTATTACAAAAGTCCCAGCAACATTCTCATCTTAAATGATCTTTGTATCCCGGCATCTTCACAGGAGTATTCCTTTACGAGCTTAAACCTGTTAAACCCGCGCTTGTAAATACTTAAGTCAGTGATTATCTTAAGATCCTCATCCTTAAGTTCATACCCGAGAAGCATCTTTGATCTCTTGTCGAGCGAGAATGCCTTTCTTCCGAACCAGATGGATTTCCAGAGCTTGAATTTCTTCTTAAAGCCGTTCGACTGCGTAACGTTGAGAGCGTGAAGCCTGTAGTTCATCGAAGGCTTGGGGTCATATACGACCTTGCCGAAAAGAAGGGCTGCCGTGCACACAAACTCGTCGTGCATGGTAAAGGTGTCATAAGGAATACCCAAAAGGACATCCTGCATGGCCTTATCCCACACCATAGCGCAGCCGTTCGCGGGGTTGCACATCATGACCCTTCTTAAGCTGAACTTAAAATCATCACTTAAAAGATTGTATCCGAGTTTATTTCCATCCCCGTCAACATACTCGATGTTTGAGAAATAGAGCATCTTCTCGGATGTAAGCGCTGCTATGGCACGCGCCAGTTTATCTTCATGCCAGATATCATCCTGGTCGCAGAAAGCGTAGTAGTCTGATTCACCGGCGTTCTTTAAGAGATTGTAGAAGCTTTGTCTGGCACCGGTGTTCTCACCTTCGATAACCTCGATATCGAGTCTGTCGCCCCAGGACTTTAAGACGGATACCGTCTTGTCGGACGATCCGTCATCGCGGCAAATGAGCTTTACAGAAAACTGATCAAGGCCCTTTTGTCCGGCAATGCTCGCAAGCTGCTGGTCCAAAAAGGTCTCGCCGTTATATGTTGACATCAAAATGGTTATCTTTTTCATAAGTATTCTGCTTGCATCAATATAAGAAATGCAGTTTGTCGATCTTGTAACTGAGGTCTGAATTCCTGTCCCGTAAGTATTTAGCAGGGACTCCTCCCCATACGGTCTTCGCAGGAATATCTTTTGTTACGACTGCGCCTGCAGCTACGACCGCGCCGTCTCCGATCTTTACGCCCTGAAGGATTATAGCGCCCGTTCCTATCCAGCAATGGTGTCCGATGTGGACAGGCAGAAAATCAGAAGCGAATTCAGGATCGTCGATATCATGAGATCCGGTAATGATCTTTACGTGTGAGCTGATGTTTGTGTCATGACCCACGATAATTCCGCCTCTTGCGTCAAGCTCAGCAAACCATCCTATGGCCACATTGTTTTCGAGCTTTAAGCCCTTGGGAAAAAGGACTTCCACTCTTCTTGCGGGCAGAGTGTTCTTGCCGATCTTTGCGCCGAGCATCTTAAGCATGAGAAGTCTTAAGTGCCTGCTGGGGATCTTGTTGATCACTCTGTTATTCCAAAGTGTAAAAGCATAGTAGAAAGACTTATGTGCCTTGGACATATCGCCGCCCATGCTCTTATGGAAAATGCGCTTTCCGTCTTCTGTGTATTCCTTGAATGTGTTGCCGTCCTGTACTTTAACCATGGTCAGATGCTCCTGTAGTAATCAATATAGGTCTTGGCAAGAGTATCGAATGAGAATTCCTCATTAAATGTATCAAGAGCCTTGGCTTCCATCTTCTTTTTATCATCAGGATGAACGATCATCCAATTGATCTTTTCAGCAATCGCTTTTGCGTCACCTGCTTTAACAAGCAGACCGTTATAACCGTCTTTTACTATCTCGACCGTGCCGTCTACAGCTGTAGCGACAATAGTCTTGCCGACCGAGAACGCCTCAATGGGAGTCAGCGGGAGTCCTTCCCACAAAGAAGACAAAACGACGAGATCTAACTGCGACATGATATTCTGTACGTCAGTCCTGTAGCCTAAGAAAGTAACGGGAAGATCTTTTGCCATCTCCTTAAGCTTGGCTTCATCTTCACCTGAACCTACGATAAAGAACCCGGTATCAGGATGAGCTGCGATAACATCCGGGACAGCGTTAATGAAATACTCCATTCCCTTCTGTTCAGACAATCTTCCGATATTTCCTACGGTAAACTTACCCTCTTGTTTTGCCTTGCTTATGGTCTCATCTGTAACGACCTCAGAATCAAAAGGCTTTACGGCGTTGTGAATCACCGTAACATCAGAAAGCCCGAAGACATCTTCAAGATTTTTCTTTACCATCTCACCGCAAGCGATAAGCTTTGCGTGCTTATACGCATAACGCGTCAGGGCTTTCCTGTTAAAGAACGTGTTGTGGCTCGTGTTAATGAATACGCACTTCTTATAAAGTCCCGTAAATCTCACATAGAATGCAGCCATTCTGTGCTGTGTGTGGATAACGGTTATATTCTCTTCTTTTGCAATCCTCTTGATCGTCTTCCTGATGTTAAGAACAGTCTTGGGCGACTTGTTCTCAATATCCGGAATGGCGTAATACTTACCGCCAAGCTCTTCAAGTTTTTGTTTATTAAAACCTTCAGCAGCTACTACAACGATCTTGTTGACCAGAGGCTTAAAGAACTCGCACAACTGCAGTACGACATTCTCTGTACCGGCCTGCTGCGTCGCGCGCAGAACAAACATTATGTTCTGTTCTTCGAGTACCATCTTACTGAGCCTTCCTGTACTTCCAGGCTAATCTGATTATCTTGGTATCGTTAACGATATATCTCTTGAACATGCGCTTGGGCTCTTTGAACAATCTGTAGAGCCATTCAAGACCGTGATCTGTCATCCATCTCGGAGCCCGCTTTTGCTCGCCTGCAATAAAGTCGATCGTGGCACCGACACAAAAAGACATCGGGATCTGATACTTATGCATATTCTCGTAGATGAATACCGACTGTTTCGGAGCGCCCATTCCGACAAAGAGAAGATCGGCATTTGATTCTTTTAAGATCCGGTTGATCTTATCTAACTCAGCCTGGTCTTTCTCAAATCCGAACGGCGGCGAATAAGTTCCAACGATATTTAATCCGGGATTCTGCTCTCTTAAGATATCTGCGGCCTTTGCTGCAATGCCTTCTGCAGCACCGAGCAGGAAAACCTTATATCCCTTCTCGGCAGCGATCTTACAAAGATGCGGCATAAGGTCTGATCCGCAGATTTTTTCCTTGATCGGCTTTTTATACCATTTCGCGATCCAGAGCAAAGGATGGCCGTCAACGACAGAGAGCTCTGCGTTATCGCAGATCTCCCTGAAGTAGAGATTCTTCTCCATCATAACGATCTGGTCGACATTCGGAGTGACGACAAAACCTATGGTCCTGTTCTTAACGCACTCTTCAATGTGCCTGACAGCTTCCTCTTCAGTCACATTATCAACGTATGTATTCATAAACCTCATGCGGTTTAATGCCATGCGTTAGTCCTCCAGTGGTTCGTAAGATTCAGGTGTGTAATGGATGACCTGTGTGCCGCCGTCTTCGAATCTGAACGGTACATAAAGGAAATCCTTCATAGCTTCCATAACGGCAGCCTTGTTTTCGGTCTTTACATAGAAGACAAGGAATCCGCCTCCGCCTGCGCCTAAGAGCTTTCCGCCGAGAGCGCCTGCCTCGATGCCCTTCTCGTAAATGGCATCGATGGAATCAGTGGTGATGGCGCCGCCTGTCTGGCGCTTTAATCTCCATGTCTTGTCAAGAAGTCTTCCGAAATCATCGATATCGCTGTGCTTGTCTTCTAAGATCGATTCTGCATCGCCGACAAGAGCATACATTTCCTGGAGCTGCTTTTTCTTCTCGTTGTAACCAGCCTTATTTGCTTCCTGCATCTCGCTCGAAAATCTGGTGAATCCCGTGAAGAACATCAACAGATTCTCATTAAGGAGCCTCTTTCTGTCAGGGTGAATGATGATAGGCTTAACATCATATGTGCCGTCTTTATTGAATTCGATACGGTTCATTCCGCCGTAAGCTGCAGCGATCTGGTCCTGCCAGCCGCCTGCTTCGTTGCAGAGAACTCTCTCAAGGTATATAGCCTCATCGGCAAGTCTCTTCTTATCTGCATACTTGCCTTTGAGCGCATAGAAAGCATTGAGCATGCCTACGGCAAATGAAGATGATGTACCGAGTCCGCTCCTTGCAGGAAGATCCGCATCGTAGATAAGTCTGATCTCGTGCATGTCGAGCATCTTCATGGCATTGCGGATAGCAGGATGCTTCATCTCATCAACATCCGTTACGTATTCCTGTGCTGAATAAGTAACGTGTGTCTTCCAGTCAAAGAATCTCGGAAGATGTCTTACCGTGACATAGCAATACTTATCGAATGTCGTGCTCAATACAGCTCCGCCGTACTCTCTGAAGAATTCCTCCATATCCGTACCGCCGCCGAAAAAGCTCATCCTGAAAGGTGTCTTTGTAATGATCATGCTCTACCTCTTAATTGTCTAAGATAATTCTTACTGCGTCTTTTAATGTGTCAGCCCTGAAATCCGATTCAACGCTGCCGTCTGTTCCGATATAAATTGTTCTGCATCCTGCATTTCTGCCGGCTTCAACATCATTTTTGCCGTCACCTATCATCCACGAAGCCTTAAGATCTATATTGAGATCTTCTGAAGCTTTAATGAGCATACCCGGCTTCGGTTTTCTGCAACTGCATTCAAACTTCAGCTCAGGGATCTCGCCTTCAAATCCCTTGTCGGGATGATGAGGACAATAGTAAAGGCCGTCAATATAAGCGCCTTCATTTCCGAGCAGGGTCTCGAGCCTGTTATGTATCCCGTTAAGCTCAGGGACTGTAACTTCTCCCCTTGCTATTACAGGCTGATTGGTTACAACAACTGCCAGATAACCGGATGCGTTTATCTCTTTTACTGCATCGGTTACTCCGTCAAGCAATTCAAGCTCATTGATATCTCTTAAGAAGCCGACATACTTGTTGAGAGTGCCGTCACGGTCAAGAAATATAGCCTTCTGTCTGTGGCTTAAGTTTTTGGCTTCAACTAAGCCTGATGCGAAATCTTCAGATACCTGGGCAAATCTTTCAGGTGTGCCCATATCCTTAACATATTCAGGACTGTCATAGCAGAACATCTTTCCTGTTCCGCACAAAGGCTTTAAGATCATACGGTCAAGATCGACCTTATAGTCAGGCCCGATCTTATCGCTGTCTATACCGCTCATATCAAGAGCCTTAGGATCTATCACGTGAAGTCCCGCATTGACCCTGTTCTTATAGTACTCGGGCCTTGCATCTTCTTTTGTAAGCCACTTTATAACTTCGCCGTCTTCATCAGCAATAACGATCCCGCTGTCATAAGGATGGCTGTTCGGATGTGTGAAAAGAGTAACGAGCCCGCCCTTGTTTGCGTGGTAATCTGCCATTCTTCTGAAGTCGACATCGAAGACTGCATCAGCATTAAGAAGGAGGAAAGGCTCTTCACCAAGCCAGTCTCTTACTTTGAAGAGTGCGCCGGCATTGCCCAAAGGAGCCTCTTCCACAAAATAAGTGATATTCATGCCGAGAGAAGATCCGTCACCGAAATGGGTTTCGATCTTCTCGTGCATATATGAGACAGTAAGGAGCACTTCCGTAAATCCCTGATCGCGGAGACTAATGAGCTCACGTTCGAGTACGGGTCTGCTCATGCCGTCTTTATCCTTGATCTCGATAAGCGGCTTGGGAATGTCAGGAAATAACTGACTGATCCTGGTTCCTTTTCCGCCTGCCATTATTACTGTCTTCACGATTTGGATCTCCGTATTATTCTTCGCTTCCGAAGAAACGGTCTTCGAGCATCATGCAGAGGCAGTGATATACAGGAAGGTGAAGTTCCTGGATCTTATATGTCTCAGTCTCAGGGACTTTAATGGTTACATCTGCGACAGCAGAAAGCTCTCCGCCGTTCTTTCCTGTAAGGCCGATGACCTTGATGCCGAGAGCCCTTGCTACTACCGTTGCGCTCATGACATTTTTGCTGTTGCCGCTTGTAGAGATCCCTAAGAAAACATCGCCTTCCCTGCCGAATCCGTAGAGCTGCTGAGCGAATACACCGAGTCCGTCGACATCGTTGATATATGCTGTGGTAAGCGCTTCGTGAGCTACGAGAGGGATTGCCATAAGGCTTCTCTCGAGATTCCCGGAAAGATTTTCACCTCTTACGGGATCAATGGCCTTGAGCTTTTCCGCAAATTCAGCAGGAACAGGTCTTGCAGTCATAAAGCGCTTCATGAGTTCGCCTGCGATATGCTCAGCATCAGCAGCGCTTCCGCCGTTGCCGGCGATGAGGATCTTGTGGTCGCTCTTGTAGCAATCCTTCATGATCTCATAAGCATTGATGATCGATTCCCTGCAGCAGCTAAGCGCGGGATATCTTTCGATCAAAGTGTCTACATGCTTCAGAACTCTTTCCTGCATAGTCTTTCTCCCTTTACATTGCGCCCTTGCGCGAGAAGATTACTCCGAATGTCTTGAACATGATCCAAAGATCCAATCCGAGACTCCAGTTTGCAATATACTCAGTGTCAAGCCTTACGACTTCCTCGAAGTCAGTGATCTCACTTCTTCCGCTTACCTGCCACATTCCGGTGATACCGGGCTTAACTGCCATTCTTGCGCGGTGATGGAAATGATACTTCTCATATTCATCAAGCGTAGGCGGTCTTGTGCCTACGGTAGACATTGATCCTGTAAGAACATTAAAGAACTGGGGGAACTCATCAAGGCTTGTTCTTCTGATGAACTCACCGATACCTGTCTTCTTGGTGCCGTCAGGAAGGATCTTATTGCCGATGATCCTCGGATCGAAGTCCATCTTGAACATCATGCCGTCTTTAACACGGTTCTGCTCCATAAGTTCCTGCTTCATGTCTTCAGCGTCCATTCTCATGGAACGGATCTTATAGATCTTTATGTGCTTACCGTTCTTACCGATTCTCTTCTGCTTAAAAAGAATAGGACCGGGTGACTGTATCTTAATGATGGGTCCTATGATCAACATGATAAGAAGCGCGAAAATGCTTCCGATAAGTCCTGCAAAGATATCGAAAAGTCTCTTGAGAAGAGCCTGGATAGGTGTAGCGTAATTGATAGCCGTCGTAAGAACTGTGGTACCGCCGATCTTTTCGGAGAATCTCTTAACTCCTGATCTGCTCATGTTGGGAACATGATAATGTGTCGGCACTGCCATGGTAGCACAGGCATCCATGAGTCTTACGACCTTAGTGTCATTGATCGGCGCATTGATATATACCGAATCGATCCACTCTTTGGCTATAAAATTCGGAGCCTTCCTCATGTCAGTTACAACCGGAATTCCGTGAATGCTGATAACGGAAGAATTCTCAACAAGGACAATTCCTACGATCTCATAGCCCGCCTGCTTATCGCTCAATAAGCGCGAAAGAATCTCCTCTGCCGTGTCGATCGTTGTAACGACAAGCATGTTGTTGCGCTCTCTTCTGATACGGGTGTGCTGGAGTATATATTTCCAGATCATCCTCACGGTATATCCGAAAAGGACATAGAAGACGAACGTAAGACCTAATACAAGTCTCGAATAAACTCCGCCCAACTGTGAAGAGAAGAAATAGATCAGTACTACGGCAAGGACCATAATACTGTGCTTACCATGTTCGTATGCCTCACGCAATTCCGTACGCTTGATAACATCGTGGAGCGAGTTGTTAAGCACGATTACGAGAAGATCCGCAAAGATAAGCAAGATGCCCAGGTTCCTGTATTCGCGCTGCGTATATACCCATCCGTGATTACGGATGAAGTAAGCGAGCATGTAGGATACCTGGAGCATGATCAGGTCAAGCGCCATAAAGTCTATGTGCTTTGACCATCCCTGTGCGTGTCTCTTATACAATTTTTTATCCCCTGTTGAATGTTATTTCCGTAAGCTGCGCCGTCATCAGAGTATGCTTCGCTATGGAGCATGACGCTCCCCATTTAAAGCTTCTGACAACTTAGCCAAATGCAACGCGCGCGGCGGCGACGATTACGGATGTTTAAGTCTGTTGTTACCTTTAAGCAGTAGCCGGCTTCTTGTCGATGATCTCAAGGCCAACCTTTATCTCTCTCGGGCCGCCCATGAAGTCAGCCTTGATAATTGCCATACGCTTATGGCGGTTGATCTTAATGATGTTGCCCTCGAGGCCGTGCAAAGGTCCTCTCATGACAACTACCTTGTCACCTTCAATAACACCGATCGACTCCTCGGCAATGTAGTCATCACCAATAAGCTGATGGAGGAACATCTCTTCTTCGGAAGATATCGGAGTATACTCAGAACCTGTCATAAGGATCTTCGTAAAAGCGTCCATCTTCTTGAGACGTAAGTGCAGACCCTTGGCATCCTCTGTCTGGAAAAATATATATCCCGGGAAAAGCGGCTTGATCTCTTTGGTCCACTTACCCTTCAGATTTTTCCTAAGCTCATACATGGGAACGAAAACTTCTTCGCCATCAGCCTTGATCTCATGCTGAAAGCGTTCGGAAAGCTTGCGTTCATCGCCAGTGCGCACTTGTACTACATACCACATGCAAATATTTTATCATTACTAATAAAATAATTTTAAATAATATATAGGCAAAGCTCTGGTATCGTTTTGTTCAATGTGCAAACAAATTCGGATAAAAATCGGAAAACATGCACAAAAAAGCCGCTGTTTGATGTCAGCGGCTTCAATTACAGTTTGATCTTGCCTTCCTTGATCATCTGGTGGATCTCGGTCATCGAGTATCCGTGTTCAAGGTCAACAAACAAGGGCGCGTGGGTCACCTGCTTCTCCTTTGGCGGTATCGTCATATAGTCCCGGTACTCGTAGCGGAGAGCGCCGTCGTAATCCTTAGGACCCCAAAGTTTAAAGCCTTCAAAATCATACAGAGCACGCTCCGTATAAAGCTCAAACGGACCGTTATATGAGTTATTGCCGCCCCTGGCATCGAGCTTTCTCTTGCGCAACTCTTCTTTCGCAGTGAACTTAGCCCTGTCTCTAATCTTAAAAGGTGTCTTGGTAAACCAGAAATTTATAAGCTTTCCGATGAAGAGCTTTTTGCCTGTATAAGTGGCCTTAACATAGCCTATATCAAGGCATCCGTTAATGAGGTCAAACCTGTATCTCTTGCGCTTTTCGCGCTTATTGTACTTCCTGCCTTCAGGAAGTTTTGTTATCGGGAAAATATCAATAAATACGCCGTGACAGATATCAAGATCGATGTGCTCTTTATGAAGGAATGTCGTGTTCTTATCCCTGACTTTGGCAAAGATATTGGGGCAATTAGGTTCCGTGCTGTAGTACTGGATGATGAGGTTTTCGGGCAGCACAGACGGCGCTTCCCTGATGAAACGGTCGTAATTCGGCAATGTCATAACGATATCGATGTCATCGTCCCAAGGTATAAAGCCCTTGTGTCTTACGGCTCCGATAAGAGTCCCGAAATGGATCATGTATTCGATACCGAGCTTCTCGCACGCTTCATGGATGGCGAGAAGGATCTCGAGTTCTTTATTCTGTAATGCCTTCAGATCGTACATATTATTCTTCGTTCTTTATCTGCCCGGACTTGATCATATCCAATATCTCGGCTTTGGTATAGCTGCGCTCAAGGTCAACAAAATACGGCTTGTGCGTCCTCTGCTTCTCCTTGGGCGGTATCTTCATGTAGTCGCCGTAGTGCAGGGTTAAGACTTTGTCGTAATCCTTAGGGCCATAGAACTGCCTGTCTTCAAACTGATAGAGCGCCCTCTCCGTAAACAGTTCGTATGGCGCGGTGCAGTTGTCGATATAAGTAAAGTCGTTGCCCGGAGTGGCAGAGAGCCTGCGCCTTCTATCCTCTTCTTTTGCAAGGAATTTGGCGCGGTCTCTTATCTTGAAGATGCTCTTCGCAAAGATAAAATGCAGTATCTTAGCCTTTCTGACGCTCGATTTGCGCTTGACCGTATTTACAAAGGACTGGTCAAGACACCGGTTGATTGCGCTGAAACGTTCTTCTTTTTTTAGTTCTTTTGTGAGCGCTTCTTTGTCTTTAACACGAAGCAGCGGGAAGATATCTATGGCAACACCGTGATTGATATCAATATCGACTAACTCTTCGTGAAGGAATGTGGTGTTAATGTCTTTTACTTTAAGGATCAGCCTCGGACAATTCTTCTCTGTACTCCAATGTGCGAGCTTAAGATTCGGAGGCAATACGGCCGGTGCTTCCTTTATAAAGCGGTCGTAATTCTCGTAAGTCATCATGATATCGATGTCATCATCCCACGGGATAAAGCCCTTATGTCTAATGGCTCCGATGAGGGTGCCGAAGCAGATAAAATACTCGATATTGAGCTTTTCGCAGGCATCGTGAACTGCCTGCATTATCTCTAATTCCTTCATCTGTAAGCCGCGAAGATCGTACATCTTATTCCACCTTAGCCTTGTTCTTTTTCTTAAACAAACCCTTAACAAAATTCCATGTTGTATTAAGTATCTCTTTGAGTTCCTTGAAGTTATAGATGATGAGAATAATCATGCATGCTGAAGGTACCAGATACTTAAGGAAATTCAGTGTCGAGAATATCGTAGCGATCGCGAAAACAGTGCTGTTTATAACGAGCTTCGGGATGTTGTAGTCGATCTTCATATACCTGTTGACGTCAACCATACGGTAGATTCCGAGGACAATATAAGATATCGCCGTACCCATGACCGCACCGTAAACGCCAAAGAAATAGATGCACACAAAGTTTGCTATGACGTTAGTAATTGCTGCTACGAACGTTGAGAGCATGTTGTTTACAGTCTTCTTAATTGCGCCGTACAATGCTCCGAAATAGCCCGAATAAGCTGAGAACAAAGCCGAAAGCAATAACAACGGAACGAGTCTCCAGGCCTCCTCATAGCCTTTTCCGGGCGTATAGATCATCATGAAAGGCCTGATAATTATCGTCAGTGCCAATGCGGCAAAAGTCACCGCAACGCTGAACACTTCGAATATCTTTTTAAAGTAAGATGTATCTTTGGTAGAGTCCATTTCCCTGCTCGATGAGATGCCGAATGCCGATTGGAAAACGGTTACAAACACGCTGATTATCGAAGGTATTCTGGATGCCGCAGTATAAAGACCCAGGTCTGATTCGTTGATCATACGCTCGATCATAAACTTGTCCGAAGACTGTATCGCCCACCACGACAGGTTATTCGCGATTAGCGGAGTAGAATACTTGACCATCTCTTTCGCGATCTTTTTATCCCATTTAGCCGTCTTCAGATAAGAGAAGATCTTAGCCGCGATCAAAGTGATAATGACAGCCACGAGCTGGGATATCAGACTGGAGATAAGATATCCTTCGATACCGAACTGGAAAAAAGCAATGAACAGGATATTCGACAAAGCATAGATCAACGTCTGAATGATCGATACTACCGCATATATCATGTTCTTGCTGACAGCCTTTATAAAGCACATCAGTATGCTCAGGAGCACGCTGAGGATTACATACAGGTCAACGTAGATGATGTAAGGCTGAAGTGTTTTATAGAAAACAAGGAATAAGCTCAAAGGAATGACTGCCGCAGAGCCTATCATCCACACGACCAGACCTACTAAAAGCACATCCTGCGGCCGCTCTTTATAGAACAATCCGAATCTGATGACCGAGTCAAAGATTACGATGGAAACGATAGGTATCGCTACCTGCGCAGCCGAATAAACGAGATCGGATACACCCCATTCAGCCGTGGAAAGGAAATACGTATAGAAAGGCACGAGAAAGAACATAATGACCTTGGAGCCGATGCTTCCAAGGGCAAATATCGCAGTGTCCTTTAATAAAGTCTTTACCTTGCCGGTATTGTTGCTAACCTGTGCTTTTTCCATATATATAAACGCTTTACGCCTTATTCAATATATCAATAAATTGTCTGCAGGCAACATCAATGTCGTATCCTGCCTGCTTGACCTTGGAAGAATACTCCAAACGGCCGGATTTTCCAATATCCGATTCAGATATTTTATCTGCCCAGACCTTCGTCCCGCCGCTAATCGGCAGCGCATTGACAAGGCCTGTTATATCAAGCTCATCACTTAAGGTGTCACTCATTATGCAAGGAAGTCCCGATGCCTGGGCCTCAATGATCGAGAACGGCATACCTTCCGAAAAGGACGGCAGGAGAAAAACGTCCATGGCAGACAAGAGCTTAGGAATATCATTTCTTATGCCTAAAAGAGAGCATCTTGAAGACAGATCATTATCCCTGATAATGCTGTCCAAAAGCTTTTCATCCTCGCCTATTCCTGCGATTATGAGCTTATAATTCGAAGGCAGATCCTTCATCATGTTGATGATAAACGGATAGTTCTTTATGGCCGTAAGCCTTCCGACTGTGCCCAAAAGGACATCTGAATCTTCAATATTAAGTTCATTTCTGACAGCATTTCTGTCGTCATCATTAAACGTATATTTATCCGTCTCGATGCCGTTATAGATAATGGTCGTGCGGTCTAAAAGCTTCTTATTGCGGTAGTAATTTCTTGCTGCAACATTAGAGCACGCTAAAGGAATATCGATAAACCGGTACATCTCCGGGGCATTGAGTTTATCAAGGACCGTCATTACCACCTTGCGTTTACCGGATGCTTCGATGCTCGATCCGTGAATATGCGTAATAACCTTACAATGGCCAACTTTCTTGGCAATTCTGGGAAGATATATATTGACCTTGCTGGTGTTGTTAAACCAAAGGAAATCATAGTGATTTTCGCTGAAGAGCCCGGTCAGATAAGCCTTGTATTCTTTTGTTTTCGAGACGGGCGGAACGAGATAAAACTTCTCGCCTTTCTTAGTCAATATATCGATATATCTGGAGCCAGACGGCATGAGGAATTCATACTCGATGTCAGCGCCCAAAGCCCTGCTCTTATTGACGATATTCATTATCAGCGTGCCTATACCGCCGACTGTTCTCGGAAGCCCGTCAACTAATATCTTCATCACTTAGCCACTCCTCTGAACAATCTGGCAACATGATAGAAATTAAATACTCCTACCGCCAAAACCTTTCTGGAGAAAGGGATGTCCTTATCATTGTAATAAGCGCGTTTATGCTCTTTGAATTCTTTCTTAAAAGCCGTTCTCTGGCTCTTCTCGTCTATCTCAGGTCTTACACCGTAAAGGCACATTCTGGCTGTCATGCCCATGAGCGCCCTGGCATATAAAGACTCGGACTTTAACGTCAGCTCCTCCCTGTCGGATCTGAGATAATACTCGTAGATCATCTTCCTGAAAGCTATGTAATTAAGCATGTTCTTATCGAAAGGACCGTTACTGATAGACTCGGGATTGTGATAGTAGAAATATTTGACCACAGGAATGTTTACGAACTTTAGGGCCTTTCTGAAGATCTCAAAATTAAAAGGTATATCCTCGCTGGTCTTCCCCTCGGGAAATCTCGAATCACCGATCAAAGAGCGCTTATAAAGGATATCGCATGCGCTGTCGATATTAAGATCAAGGAATGCCTTCTCGACTTCCATGCCGGAATAGATCTTTGTCTCACCGGTCGGCTTCCTCTCCTGCGGCTCATCAAAAGTCACTTCTTCATAGTTGACCTTGGCAAGATCCGCACCGCTCTTCGTAAGATTCGAATAAAGCACTTCGAGGAAATCAGGCGCGATGAAATCATCTGAATCAACAAAAGAGATCAGATTGCCCGAAGCAGCTTCAATACCTGTGTTTCTCGCGCTTGAGAGCCCGCCGTTCTGCTTGTGGATGACCTTAATCCCAGGCTCAGTCTCAGCAAACTTATCTGCCATCTCACCAGCCTTATCATCAGTGCCGTCATCAACAACGATTATCTCGATATCGGGGTATGTCTGGGCCAAGATGCTCTTAATGCATCTTTCAATATATCTCTCGGTCCTGAAGACCGGCACAATCACACTGATCAGTTCGCTCATGCTTTCTTAAGCCTCGTAAAGTTAAACAATCCGCCGATCGTGCCGACACCGTAACTTACATGAAGTATCAGGAAGATAAACGGTATCAGGAGCATCGGGAGTGAGAAACCGTCTTTTATGATGCTGAATATCATGCTGACTATGGCAAAGAGCCAGTAAAGTCCCCACATTACCGCTGCAAATATCCACCAGCCGAACGCGGCAAGAATAGATGTTGCGACGATAGCAAGTACAAACGCCATCGGTACCAGATGATATAAAGATATGCATCCGGGACAGACTTTTACAGTAAGTCCGATCCAGAAGCCGTTTGCAAACTTCTGACGGATCATCTTCTTTAAAGAGCTTCGCGCATACTGGTATGACACGATCTCAGGATCGTATAAAAGCTTATATCCGGCTTCCCTGATGCGGTAGTGCATCTCATTGTCTTCAGTCCTTAAGAGCTTCTCGTTAAACAGACCTGCCTTTTCAAAGACTTCTCTTCTGTAAGATGCGTGGAACATCGTCTTAACGTAAGTCTTGGTCTCGCTGTGCCTGCTGAAGCTTATGCTGCTTCCGAAGAGCGCATTCTCTGCTGAAAGGAGCATCTTGGACCACTTGGATTCAGACTCTATAAGACAGGGACGTTTGCCGCCAACGACATTCTCTCCTGTCTCAATATTAGCCATTACTTTTCTTGAAAAATCAGAAGGCACATGCGTATGCGCATCGATCCTTGAAAGCACGTCGCCGGTAAAATGCTTGATAGCCACATTCCATCCGGCTGCCTGAATGCGCTTAGGGTTATCTAACACCTGGACATTATAAAAGCCGTTATCTTCAGCCTTGAAATCAAGCATTATCTGCTTTGTCTTATCAGTGGACATACCATCGATAAGAACGACTTCAGTATATTCATGAGGATATTCAGAATGCCTTATATCTTCCAAAAGCCTTGGAAGATATTGCTCTTCGTTATATGCGATTATGCAGATTGAAAGCTTCAGCATCCGTTCCCCTTTGGTTTTGTCTATCTATCAGTATAACCTAAAATACCGCTGCTACAGTCTTAAAGAGAACGCCGATATCCTTAAAAAATCCGAATTCTTTTACAGACTTGAGGTTATACTTCATCTTCTCCGGCAAGACCTCATTAACATAGCCTTCATCTGTGTTCTCATACTTTTCGAGAATCTCGGCTTCGTCCTTATACTCAATGCTTGCGATAGAAGTAATGCCCGCAGGCAAAAGCAGCGTCGCGTTCATCTCATCTGTGTATCTTTTAACGTATTTGACGACTTCAGGTCTTGTTCCCACAAAGCTCATATTGCCTGATAAAACATCGAAAACCTGAGGGAATTCATCAAGCCTGTGGTCTCTTAACATGGAACCGACCTTAGTGATCCTGCTGTCGTTTCCTACCGTAACGGAAGTACCGATGCTCTCGGCATTGTTTACCATTGTCCTGAATTTGTGGATCTTAAACCCGGCTCCGTAAGCAGTGACTCTTTCCTGCCTGAAGAACACCGGGCCTTTTGAGTCACACTTGATCATGATCGCAATAACGATCATGGGGATACCGAGAAAGATCAGCATTATGAGCGCTGCAAAAACATCAAAGACGCGCTTGAAGAAAAGCCCTGCCTTACGCTTGCATAACGCATCGTAATAAGGTCTTACACTATCCTTCCTGAGCTCATCAGGAAGCTGCTCCCACTTAGGAAGAATGAACCATCTCTTGGGACTTAAACTCTTGCCTTCCTGCATCTTACTTACAACGGGATTAAATGATTATTGCTCCGACGATCTTAACGCCTGCATTTGAGATGAGATCGATCTCACTTGCGACATTCTTATAAAGGGATACATTTCGCTGTTCTACAATAACGACACCGTCATATTCGGATACAGTCTTAAGAAGATCCGGATTGCTGAATACATCAGCCTTAAAGTCACCCTTAAGTCCGATATTCTTAACAGCTTCTGATGCTACCTTTTTGTCGCCTGTACCGGTAATAAGCACCTTCTTAAGATCTCTCGTAAGATTCTCATAGTTGACCAGGATAAGCTTCTTATTGTTCTCAGCACTCATCAGCGTATCATCATCAGACTTGATATCAAGGCTTGTGACAAACTTGGAGCGCTTAGAAGAAGGCTTCAAAACGCCGATCTTCTTAATATCAGAGAAGACATTGAAGAACTGTGCCTGAGTAATGACTTTCTTGGAAAAGATATAAAAAAGGATCAAAACAACGACTGCGAGAGCGATTCCGCCGGCAAAACCGAGAATGCCGAACTTCAAAGATGATTTGACCGTGCTCATGGTGCTGACTTCATTGTTAACAATAACCGTCTCACCGGATTCCAATCTGTCAAAATGGCTCAGAAGATCAGCTTTGCCTGAAAGTCCCAAGTCTTTTGCAATAGCATCGAGTGAATCATTGTAGCTTACGACCTGCTTCTGCAAAGTCTCGAGTCTGGCCGTCTGGTTGACCTGGGAATCTCTTGTTGAAGAATCGACCTTAACAGACTTTGAGACACCTAATACAGTCATCGTATGAGGCGTAACGGACTTGTTAAGCTCAGTGTGCTGGGTTTTAAACTCCTCGACTACTATGTCAGAAACCCTGTCAATGTACTCCTGCGAAGGTCCCTTGATCCACACATATATAGATGTCGTTCTGTTCACTTCCGTATCAAGAGCTGCTGCATTCGCATCATAGGGCGAGACTTGGAACGTTATAAGTTCCTTGATGTAATCGGGCTTGGTGCCTATCTCGTCAGCATAATCATCAAGATAATCACCGACTTGAATATCGAGGTTGTAAGCAGAGGTCAGGACAGATAACATGCCCAATGAATCGGAATCATTAATTGTGACCAATACCTGGACTGTTGCCTCATATTCATTCTCTGCATTGATCTGCATGAATACGGAATCTGTTATATATATTCTCTGATTCTCGATCTGGCCGTTAACCTTGTCGATTGCCTGAATAATATCTTTTGCTCTGTCGATCTTTTGAATACGGTCCTGATACTGAGCATCAGAATCATCGCTTATTTCCTCACTTATATCAAGAACATCGGATGTCTTAGTGTTCTTAAAGAACTTGTAAGCGAAAAGGACTCCGCCTAATACGATGGCGGCTACGAGAATGACTCCCAATTTTTTTAGGATAACAAAACACAAATCCTTAATACTGATCTTAGATCCGTCTTCTTTCGGCTCCATCTGAATTCCCCTTTTAATATAATAATAAATTATAGACTTTTTGCGTTTTTTATACAAACGAACTGCATTGAGCCGATTTGCATATAGACCAAAGCCATATCTTCGCACATATCGGCAAATTGCCAAAAGACGCCAAATAACCGTCAGCTGCTGCTTATTGTGTTATGATTCATAAAGATAAACAAGATAATTTGGAGGCAATATATGGTTAAAGCCTTAACTCCCGAAGAATACGGCTTTCTCGAAAAGCTCATCTCTATAGAAAGCACAGGATCTTCTCCCGCTGAAGATCCCGATAACGGCACTCTTCCCTATGGTGCCAAGCCCTTTGAGGCATTGAAGTTTTTCCTTGATAACGCAGCAAAAGACGGTATGAGGACCGGAATTATCGATAACCGCGCCGGCTGGTGCGAATTCGGACCCGAGAAGGCTGATCTGATCGGCATAGTATGCCACCTTGACGTAGTCCCCGCAGGTGACGGCTGGACCACTGATCCCTTCACGCTTACGAATAAAGACGGCGTGCTTTACGGCAGAGGCATCGTTGATGATAAAGGACCTGCGGCTGCAAGCTACATCGCAATGAAAAGACTTAAAGAAAGCGGCTATGAGCCTTCCAAGCGCATCAGGCTCATACTCGGCACAGATGAGGAGCGTACATGCTCCTGCGTTGAGACATATGCGGCAAAAGGCGAGATACCTTACTTTGCGATTACTCCCGACGGCGAGTTCCCTGTAATCTATGCCGAGAAAGGCATAATGCACATTAAGATATCGACTGATAAGCCTTCTGCTATCGAAGCTCAGGCAGGTTCAGCAGCTAATATGGTACCTGCCCACAGTTCCTGCACAATCAACGGCATCACATACTCCGCCAAAGGCAAGATGGCTCACGCCTCAAAGCCTGAACTCGGCGTAAATGCTATTTTCGAGATGATCAGGATATTAGACAGAGAGTCTGTTGTATACTCATCTCCTCTTCTCCGCTTCATTGCCAACGAGATCGTCGACAAGACTGCTGCCGAATACACCGGCTGCGATATAACGGACGACTCAGGAAGCGTAACAGCCAATCCTTCCATTCTTAAGTGCGGCGAAGACGGAGAATCATTGACTATTGATATAAGATGTCCTGTAAGCTACAGCATGGATGCTATCACCTCTCACCTCGCAATGACCGCTGCACCTTATGAGCTCACATGCGAGGTCACAAACCAGATGGCGCCTCTTTATAAAGCTAAGGACATACCTGAGATTTCCATCCTTACAGACATCTGGAAAGACAATATGCCTGCCTACAGCGGATATAAGCCTGAATACATTGAAACTTATACTGACCCTATTGCTATCGGCGGCGGCACTTACGCTCGTCACATGCCAAACACAATAGCCTTCGGCATACAGACTCCATGGCAGGAAGACCAGTGCCATCAGGCAAACGAATGCCGCGCGCTCAAAGACTTTGAGACAGACATAAAAGTCTTAACCGAAGCAATGATGAAGCTTTCTGAGAATTGATTAAATGATCCAAAAACAAAAGCGCCGGAATCAGATCCGGCGCTTAATTCTTTTACAGAACTCTTCTGATATGCGCTATGCCAGTAGCTGACGAGAACTTGGATGAAACAACGCCCGTAGCCCTGCCCTGCGCATGTACGTATGTATCATTTCCTACATAAAGCGCTGAGTGCTCCATAGTGCCGTCTCCGTCTCTGTCGAAGCAGATAATATCACCTACCTGGATATCATCGATATCGACCTCGTAACCCTTCCTGGACTGGCTCGTAGCGCCATGAGGAAGACTTATATTGTAATATGTCTGATAGCAATACATAACGAAGCCGGAGCAGTCAAAGCCGTCAGAAGGCGAAGCACCGCCGTAAACATATTTACAGCCGATAAAGCTCTTAATGAATGTAGCAAAGTCTTGTGACGTGTCACCCATCGTTACAGAGCTGCTTGAGCTCGAAGAAGAAGAAGGTGCAGGAGTAGGCTTACTGTCGAGTGTGAGGCTTGCCTTTACATAGAAGCCTGAAGAAGACTTGTACCATCCGTTATCAGTCTCTGCGACTACATCGATGGCTGTACCGACAGACAGTGTGGAAAGACATGTATAAGAAATACCCGGGCCAGATCTCGTATTGAGGGCGCAGCTGGAGTAAACAGTCTTATAGCACTCGGTCTCCTTGTAATCGCTCGAAGAGCTTGAAGAACTGCTGCTTGAAGAGCTGCTCGAAGAAGGCTTCGGCGTAGGAGTGTTCGTTGCCGGCTTAGGTGTCGGAGTAGGTGTATTTGTAGGTGTAGCCGTCGGAACAGGAGTGATCTCAGTCTCAGAGAGATATTCATTACTGAGATATCCCTGCTTACCATCAGAAAGCTTAATAAGTGAATAATCGTCGTTATAAGAGATCCTTACTACCTTATCGCCGATCTTAAGATCTACAACGACCTTGTCAGCATCAGAATCGGGATCATTAGAGCTGTCGATCTCAGAAGTAACGAGCGTGGTATCTTCATTGATCCAATAAGAACCGCCGTCATAACTAACGCTGTTGCCCGATGTTTTCGAGAACTGGGCAGCGATGTCGGTATAAGATGACATGGCTACTATCGTGTAGTCATCAATATTTGCGGAAGAATTGCCGAGGCTCATCAAAACAAAATCTGTATCTTCCTCGTCTAACGCAGGAGCATAAAGCTCTGTAAACGGCGTAGCATCAGGGCCCATAAGCGAAGGGCTCTGGAGAGATACCTCATTAGCTTTACCGCCATCAGGCATGCCGATAGCGCTGACAGCAATACCTGCTGCAAGCACACCGGATAAAACTTTAAACTTCCTTAATTCCAATTCTTTTCCTCGCAAATTAAGCGCCAAAGCGCATTCTTGATTAGATTTTACCATCTAACCTCCTCGAAATAACCGATAATTCAAGCAAAAATCGGGCAGATGCTCAAAATGTCACGAGGTTGTAATGTAAAACAAGCGATAATCCCCCTGCTAATTACATAAACAAGGCAATAAAAAAGCTCCGGCCAACCTGACCGGAGCTGTATAACCTGTTTGCTTTTTACAAATCCTGTTTGGGAACTGTATCTTTATCACTTGTTACGATAACATCCACCGCTTCAAACAATTCTATTTCCATATCTAATGGTTCGTATGTATCCTTCATATATGCCTCCGGTTAGATGTTTTGATAAGCTATTGCAGCCTGATTGTAAAGATAGAATGCTTTCATCAGATTCCTCAGTTCTTCTGTTCTGACGGCATCAGGCTCTCTATTGAGAACATTATATGCATAAGTCATTGGACTATATGTAATACTGTACTCGTTGCTGTCACCTTCAACATATACTTTGATCTTGAAATCATCGTTAAGCCTGTCAGCAGATATTCCGGTGATCCTGATTATTTTTGTATCTCCGGAAACTGACGGTTTCAGAGTGATCTCTCTGTCACCATCGACAAGCTTAAACGTCAGCTTCTTATTCGTATTATCAGTGAAGTAGATCTTAAGTGTTGTATTTGATTCGAGTACCATGCTCGCGCTTGCTGCAGTTAAGCCTGCAGGAAGGATAGTCTTGCTGCTGTCATAAGGCCTGTTGATCATTGAAGCCGTAACGGAATCAAAATCGTAATCGCCGTTATAAAGATTCTTGTTTGCAAGATCATCTGTCTTGTAACCGAAATAGAGCTGTGCATATGCGCCGTAATTAAGCATTGCGGTGACGAGCGGAACTGCATCACTAAAATATGTCTGGTTCATCAAGATATAATTTGCATAATTCTTTACGGAATACCAGTTGCGTCCGACTCTTTGTCCATTCATATAGAAATCCGCATATACAGTGGAAGTCATGTTCTTGGCAGGAACCTGACAATCAAACACATAGTATGTAACGCCGTCTTTAACAACTTTTCTGGCATCCTTGACATAAATGGTCTGTGTTTTCTCGATGTCATCGATACTGAACTCGATGTAATCGCGGTCTCCTACTACATCTTCAGGCATCAGAGTATAGAAATTGACACCAATGTCACCGCCAAGACTTAAGGTGTAGCCCTTAAAAACATCTCTTGAAACATCCCTGATCCAGCCTGCATAAAGAGTAACGTCGTTTGTTACAGGGAGACTGAAATCGTAAGCATTCTTAGAATCCTTATCCGTAAACCATCCGATGAATATATAACCACTAGGGCCCTGCGGATCAGGAAGTACAGGCGCCTGGTTGCCTTCTTCAATAACTCTGATATCCGCATTGGTGCCATTATAATAGAAAACATCATAAGCACCGCCATAAGTAACTGTCGCGTTCGGGAAATAGTTAGCAATGCCATGTTGTTCAAATAGTCTCTTAGGACCAAAGAAATAAACAGTTACCAATTTATCGTATTCAAATGACAGCAAGGACGGATCGCTTGCGGCAGTAATCATATAACCTAATTTGTAACCCAACGTCAGATCGGTAAGATTCGTGCAGCCCTTGAAAGCTCCTTCACTGATTACGCTGGTATATTTCAGATCAATGCTGGTAAGCCCCTTACAATTACGGAAAGCGCACCTTCCGATCGTTATAACATTCGGGAAATTAATACTGCTCAGCTTGGAACAGCCGTCAAAAGCATAATTAGGAATACCTGTCAGATTTTCAGATAAAGTAACAGTTGTTAATCCCGTACAGCCGTTAAATGCGGACCCGCCGAGGGTTGTTGCACTGCTCAGGTCAACTGTAACAAGAGCGTCACAGCTATAGAAACAGTCAGCACCAATAGTAGTAACTTTACTCAGATCGATCGTTGAAAGCTTATCGCACATTGCGAATGCATAATCTTCCAGATAATTCATATCAGGACCTAATACGACAGTCTCCAAATTGGAGCACTGGTAGAAGGCTTTCTTACCGATGTTTTCAGCGCTGCTCAGATCAACGCTTACGAGATTTGTACAGCCGCAGCAGCACTCCTCATCGATCGCATAAGCTTTGCTGAGATCGAGACTTGTAAGACCGGAACAGTTCTTAAATGCATACTTATCGATATCCGTTACTTTAGCAGTTGAAGTAACAGTCGTTAATCCGGAACATCCGGAAAAAGCTGCATATCCGATAGACGTAACATTGCTGAGATTAATTGCAGTCATGGTTGTGCAGCGGCTGAATGCAGAATCTCCGACAGAAGTACATTTGCTCAGATCCACGTTTTTAAGCGATTCAGCTCCGTTAAAAGCATCGTCGTTAACTTTAGTAACATTTCCAAGGTTAATATCCTCAAGTCTTGTGCACTTGTAGAATGTCATGAATTTGATCTCAGTAATATCAGCCCCCAAAGTTACAGACTTAAGCGAAATGCAGTTGCTGAAAGCACTAATGCCGATAGATTCGCAGCTGCTCAGATCAACAGAGCCCAATACATCGCACATAAGGAACGCATCATCATCGACAGTAACTATATTTTCTGTGTTGATAGATTCCATAGACCTGCAGTTATAGAATGCACGGTCACCGATGGAAGTACAGCTGTCGCCTAACGTAACCGATACAAGATTCTTGCACTCAGCAAAAGCTGAATTCTCAACCGACTCTAATTTGCTTAAGTTAAGCGTTGTAATACCATAGCACTTCTGGAAAGCAGAAGATCCGATACTTTTAGCCTTTGACAGGTCGACATTGGTTAATGACTCGCAGTCATAGAAAGCGTCATATCCGATAGTCTCAATATTACCAAGATTAATAGTGGTTAAGCTTGTACAGCCGTTGAAAGTGTTCTGCTTGATCTCTTTTAGGCCGCTTCCCAAAGTTACAGTCTCAAGCGAAGTACAGTCAGAGAAAGCCTGATAATCCATAAAAGTAACATAACTCAGATCGATCGATGTTAAGGCATAGCATCTGCCAAAAGCAGTTGTGCCAATCGAAGAAACTTTACCGATACTGACGGATGCAAGGCTATTGCACTCAAAAAATGCGTTGAAGCCTATTGTAGTTGCATTAGGGCTTAAGTTGGCAGCAGTAAGACTTTTGCAAAACTCAAAAGCTCTGTCACCGACAGAAGTAACATTTTCGAGATTGATGGAAACAAGCTTTTGGTTTCCTTCAAAAGCTCCGTAGCCGATGGTTACAACATCGCTGCCCAAGGTGACGCTCTCGAGATTTTTAAGTCCGTCCAGACCATACTGAGGGATCTCGGTTATGCCGCTCCCCACTACTACCTGCTTAACATCCTCTTTAGTCCATTTATCATTTGAAAATGCCGTGCTGCTGGTAATCGTCAGCAAGCCGTCATCTGATAATGTCCATCCGTCTCCGGATTCTGCAGCATTAACAGTCTTAGCGAAAAGCGCAAAGCCTGCAAAAGCGACAGCAAACGCCAAAACGAGAACTACGGCAAATTTCCTGCCGGTCTTAAAAACGTGTGTCATATTGAATCCTCCCGAAAATAGTACCCCAAAGTTTCCTTTTGTCATTATACACATAATATGTCTGATATAAACAAAAAATAATAAATTATGTCCCACAATCTGACATACACTTCAAATAAAACAAATAATTCGCTAAGGACACTAATAATCTAAACTAAAAAAATAACCTCCGCACTACTGCGGAGGTTACGATATCTCAAGTTGGTGGCTCACTGGAGGTTCGAACTCCAGACCCCTTGATTAAAAGTCAAGTGCTCTACCGGCTGAGCTAGTGAACCATTTGGCTGGGGTGGCAGGATTTGAACCTACGAATGCGGGAGTCAAAGACCCGTGCCTTACCCCTTGGCTACACCCCAGTGATAAGAGGCAATTTTAAAAATTGGGGTGGGATATGGGATTCGAACCCATGATATCTAGTGCCACAAACTAGCGCTCTAACCAACTGAACTAATCCCACCATGACAGCCAATTGCCTTGAAATTATAATGTTTAGGTGTTTTTAAGTCAAGCAATTTATTGCCACCTTTAATAAAGATGTATATTATATACGTTCGTTACTTGTTTTAATCAGTTGACTATAGTTTAAAGCAAGTGTATGATGTGCGAGATTATACAAGATTTTGCATAAATATTCACAACCAGAGATTGTTGAACAAGAGGTAATCATATGGAAGAAGAATTAACCAAATCCTATATAACAATGCCTAAGGGCTTTAAGGCTAACGGTGTATCCGCAGGCATGAAGTGTGCTGATCCCGCTAACATCAACGAGAATGATCCCAAGTCATCTTACCTGGACGTAGGCATGGTCTACTCCGATACATTATGCAATGTCGCAGGCGTTTATACTTCCAACCTGGTAAAGGGACATTCGCTCGTAAGATCCATCGATATTATCGAGAACAAGGGCAAGGCTAAGGGCATAATCGTTAACAGCAAAGTCGCTAACGCAGGTGTCGGAGTTGTAGGCGTAGAGGATGCTGCTAAAGTTGCTGAATGTGCTTCTTCCCTTCTCGGATGCGATCCTTCCGAGATCCTGACGGCTTCTACCGGCGTTATCGGTTCACGCCTCCCCCTTGACAAGATGCTTCCCGTCATCCCTTCTCTCGTTAACGGGCTTTCTTCTTCAGAAGAGAACGCTCACAACGCTGAGTATGCAATGATGACTACAGATACAGTCCCAAAGGAAGTTTCCGCACAGATCGAACTTACTGACGGCAAGACAGTTACGATCTCCGGCATGGCTAAGGGCTCCGGCATGATCCACCCTAACCTCGCTACCATGATCTGCGTCTTTACGACTGACTGCGGAATCGAATCAGCATCTCTTAAAAAGATGCTGCAGAAAGCTGTTAAGTATACATTCAACAGAGTTTCCGTTGACGGCGATACATCTGTCTGCGATATGGTCATCGTGCTTGCAAACGGAGCTTCAGGCGTTTCCGTAGAAGAAGGCAGTGAAGATTATAAACTCGTAGAGAATGCTCTCTGTGAGCTCTCTGAGGACATTGCAAGAATGCTCGCGGCTGACGGCGAAGGAGCAACAAAGTTCGTTGAGATCGAAGTTCACGGTGCCAAGGACGAAAAGGACGCAAAGCTTATCGTTACTTCCGTTGCAAGATCTCCACTTTGCAAGACAGCATTCTTCGGAGAGGATGCAAATATCGGACGTATCCTTACAGCAGTAGGTTATTCCGGCGCCATGTTCGATCCCGAGAAGGTTGACATCAGGCTCTCCGGACTTCTTATGTATAAGGACGGTGCAGCCGTTGATTTCGATGAGGAAGAAGCATCTAAGCTCCTCGCTGAACACGATATAAAAGTCGACATTACTCTTTACGAGGGTGACGCTTATGACAGAATGTTCACCTGCGACTTCTCATATGATTACGTAAAGATCAACGGAAGCTACAGAACCTGATAATTTCTAAAATCGAGAATCAAAGCCCTGCTACGAGCAGGGCTTATTTATTGGCAAAATCATCCCATTATTCCGTAAATTTACCTCAGGGATGATTTTTCCTTTCAAAAATCATCCTAAATTCATATTTACCTGCTTTTGAGATGACTTTTCGAGCATATAAAATTGCTTTACCTAAAGTGAGTTCTAATCAGATAATCAATAAACTCAATATCCAAAGGTGTTTTCGATGTCTCCATAGAAACGAAAAGCCTGTCGCCTAAGTAAATTCCCTCTTTATTGTAAGAATTGATTCTCTTAACCATATTCTCTGCATACTCCGGATTATCAACCATACCGCAATGTTCATGATAGAGAATCTTTTTATCGCTCAATCTTAAAATTGAAAAATCAGGATGTAATATCTCGTTGCCAACCAATATAGGACATTCATACTTATAAGGGATTCCGTTCGCCCATAGTCGATCAGCAATTATCATTTCTGATTTTGATCTAACGCGATCGCCTTTAAGCGTGGTGTATTTCGGTGAATCAGCCTTAAACCCAGGGTGATCATAAGGAGCATTGAGCCATTCATCAACAGAAATATCGTCACCCAGAATAATAGGCTTAGCATAGAGCTTACGTGCTTCAGGCAGATTATTAAATAAATCCTCAGCCACACAACTTGGATAACGATTCAACATGTTCTTCAACAATGACAATTCTAATTCAGATGCGGAAATAACGTCATTAATATATCCTTTTTGGATAAGGGCCTCTATTGTATAACTATTCTTCTTACCCAAATATCGGCATCTGGTGTCATCATTAATGTAGTAATAGTATGGTTTGTTATGCCGATGTTTTACCCAAATCTTCCCTTCAGGATAAACGCTATCAGCATTCTTAAGTCTATTAATTGTTTCAGAGAGCAATTTGCATCTGGCATTTAATACGTCTTTAATACAAAACGTCACACAAATTGCCTCCTTAGAATCAAGTAGTCTAATTATATGATCACAGCGATTAATTTTGAATTAAATGCAAGAATGTTGAGACTAATCTTAAGTTTTGCTTGAACACCTAAAACGCTTAGATTTACAAAGTCATCCCATTGTCTCGAAAAAGAACCTCAGGGATGATTTTTCCTCTCAAAAATCATCCTAAAAACCAATTAACCGGCTTTAGAGATGACTTTCCAAACCAAAACACAATAAAAAACGGCTCCCATTTACGGGAGCCGCGAATTTTAAGTCTTTATAAGAATTACTCTTCTGTCTTAGCTTCCTCAGCAGCCTCTTCCTTAACCTCAGGCTCCTTAGGCTCAACCTTAACAGCCTTGGATGCGAGATACTCGACTGTCTTACGAGCGCGGATGGAATCCTTGATGAATGCGGAATCTTCACCGATGGACTTCTTAACTTCCTCTACATCGATCTTGTAGTTGTTAGCGATAGATGTGAGCTCTTCGTTGTAGTCCTCTTCTGTAACCTCGGGATCGATCTTCTCTGTGATCTTCTCAATAACGAGTGAAGACTTAACTCTTACTCTTGCCATAGGCTCAAGAGACTTCTTGAAGTCGTCCATGCTCTGGCCAACATACTGGAGATACATATCAAGACCGATGCCCTGGTTGGACATACGAGCTGCCTGATCGTCAGCCATCTGCTCTACTTCGTTGTCGATCATGGACTGAGGGATGTCGATCTCGCAGTTGTCGCATACGGCACGGACTGTCTCGTTCTCGAAGCCGGCCTTGTTGTCCTTGTCAGCTCTCTCCTGCTGCTTAGCTCTTACGTCAGCCTTGAGCTCATCAAGTGTATCGAACTCTGAAACGTCCTTAGCGAACTCATCGTCAAGCTCAGGAACGATCTCTGTCTTGATAGCATGGATCTTAACGTTGAATGCAGCGTCAGCGCCCTTCAAGTCTTCTGCGTGATAATCTTCAGGGAACTTAACTTCGATAGTGAATTCCTCACCTACGCTGTGGCCTGCGACCTGCTCCTCGAAGCCGGGGATGAAAGACTTGGAACCGAGCTTAAGGTTATAGCCCTCGCCCTTGCCGCCTTCGAAAGCGACGCCGTCCTTAAATCCTTCGTAGTCGATCGTAACTGTATCGCCTTCCTGAGCGGGACGGTCCTCAACTTCCTCAAGGGAAGCGTTTCTCTTTCTCATGCGCTCGATCTCAGCGTCGACGTCCTCGTCTGTAACAACGAAATCCTTGAAAGGAACTTCAACGCCCTCATACTGGCCAAGCTCGAATTCAGGCTTAACGTATACTGTGATAGTGTACTTGATGCCCTCGTCGTTGATGTCAGTAACATCCATCTCAGGTCTGGAGACTACCTTGAGGTCGTGCTCCTTAACTGCTACGGGATACTGCTCATTAGCGATCTCATTCATAGCGTCCTCATAAAGAACGCCCTCACCGTAATACTGGCAAACGAGCTGATAAGGAACCTTACCCTTACGGAAGCCCGGTACCTGGAAGCGGTTCTTGTTCTTAGCGTAAGCCTTCTTAAGGGCCTCACTCCACTCTTCCTTATTAGCCTCAAGGCTGATTACTACCTGTGAGTGCTCTTTCTTCTCAATTGTGGATGCCATGTTATATCCTCCAAATAATTATTAATAAGATAATAGCCGAGTATGAATTGTATCACAGCGCGGCGAAGAATTGCAATATTATAATACGGTAACTTGAATGCCTTTAAGGACATCCATTGTTGCCTGATGAAGATCAGGAGCAAAAGATGCCGTAAGCGACGAATCTACGATTATCTCAGCCTCGGGGCAAGAAGCCTTGGCAATTACCGCATTAGATACCACGCAGATATTGGAGACAAGTCCGCAAACCTCGATAGCGCTTATGTCTGCGGCATTTTCCTTCAGGTATTGAGCAAGGTCCATGCTTCCGAATGTGGGCTTCTCGAAGGCTTTCTTGTCAGAAAGCAGATCCTTAAGCTCATCACAGAGGCCCCATCCGTCAGATCCCTTGATGCAATGAGGCACCGGCAGGTTCTTGCCTTCCTGTGTCTCCATGTAGTTCTCGAAATGAGTGTCCAGTGTATAGACTACCTCATCGCCTGCTTCTTCAAACGCCTTGATCTTAGCAGCAATTCCGGGGATCACCTTTTCCGCGCCTTCAAAGCCCAAAGCGCCGTCAATGAAATCCTTCTGCATGTCAACAACAACGAGAATCTTACGCATGTCTCCAGCCTCCTTGTTTTTGGTTATAAAAAAAGCTGCCGCGATTTGCAACAGCTTTGTATCTGGCGCGCCTAGCAGAGCTCGAATCCACAACCTTCTGATCCGTAGTCAGACGCTCTATCCAGTTGAGCTATAGGCGCGTATAAAGCATTGGTCTCCCAATAGCCTATTAATAATATTACTTGCCGCCTTGAATGTCAATCTTGTTTTGGTTAGAATACTTTTCGAAATATTTTAGACCAACAGGAGTCTTAATTGAGCACTTATAATCCTGACAACCAGCTTATCAAGGAACTTGCCCTCATCAACTGCAGAGAGCTTGGCGGAATGCCTTTAGCAGGCGGAAAAACCTTCAGGTCTGGTCTTTTCATAAGGTGCGGATCTCCCGAATGGCTTACCCCGGAACAGGTTAAGGAAGTCAAAGACTACGGCGTTAAGGCTGTGATTGACCTTCGCGCGCCCGAAGAGATCGAACAGACAGGAAATCCCTATAAGAACGATCCGGATGTTAAGTTCTACAACATTCCCCTCTTCAACGGCAATCCGAACGACACCAAAGACGCAACAATGGACTTCATCCGCACTCATACCCTCGGTGATTACTATGTCATCATCGCAGAAGAAATGGCCGATAAACTGGTTGAGATCATGCGCATTCTCCTTAACAGCGACTGTCTTACGATGTTCCATTGCGCTCACGGCAAGGACAGAACGGGCGTTGTAGCTGCTCTGCTCTACCTTATCTGCGGAGCTTCAAGAGAAGACATCGTCAACAACTATAAGGTCTCATACGAATACTTAAAGGAATTCATGGTCCCTTTCATGGCTAAGATGCCTGACGATCTGAAGCACTGCTTAAGATCAGATGCTCACAACATGGAGACATTCCTGGACTATATCGACAGCAAATGGGATGGCGATACCGCAAGATTCCTTTGCGCTAACGGACTTACCACGGAAGAGATCGAAGCCATCAAGGCCAAGTGTATTGCGGGTTAAGCTAAAGTCAGCCGACTGCTTCGCCCAGTCTGATTCGCGTTACGTTTCCGAAATCATCGAATTGGAATGACAAAACGAACTCACCGTCTCCGTTCTGGAATGAGGCCGTGAAATCACATTCATCGAACATCGGATAGATCAAAAGAAGCTCAGATACATTCATTCCGATAAAGAGCTCCTCGCCAATCGTAAACCTGTCATCCTTACGCAGAACTATCGAAGACAAACGTCCGGTCGTCCATTCATAGTCCTTGTCCAGCTCGGCATTAAGCCTGATCGTCATGCCGCTGTATGTAAGGATAACGACGTTCTCGTCATAGGAAACGATCACGGGCTCTCCGAGGAGTGCGATTATCTCTTCTTTTGTATAAGTGGAACCCATTCTGAGCTTGCTCTCACCGTCTCCGAAGAAACGCAGTTCGTTGATGATTACCGGTATATCATCCTGCACATAGAAAGAGCCGTCACGCTGAAGCCTGAGCTCGACCTTCTTGGAGAAGATCTTATCGCCTTCGCCGCTGAGGACTTCCGGAATCACATATGTGATGTGTGTCGGCGCGAAAAGCTTCAGCTGGTAATCGACCATATTGGACTTGACCTTCATCCTGTAATAGTCGGCAATGTAATTTGCCTTCGCATAGATTACGGAATTCATGTAGATATCAGAGTCGTATGTCGATTTGATGATCGCTTCAAGGCCGTCGATATTGCCGTCATCGATCATGTCAAAATAGTGATTGATGTAAGAATATGCAAGCATGGAATCAGTAATGTACCGGCCCGCCATGGCATACTTGTCGCCGTTTTTCGCGATCGTAAACCTTACAGGCGAAGCATTCGGATTCTTGTCATCAGAATAGCAGAGCTCTACAACATCCATGTCGCCGTATACATCAAGTGTCTGGAAATCGTTATCAGTTCCGTCTATTGCTGCAAAATACTGCTGCTTGTCTGTCTCGTTGAGGATCCTGAAAGAATCAGCGGTGCCGTGCTCCTGCGAACACTTCCTCAAAATCGAACAATACTCGGAAAACATCGAATAAGAAAGACCATTGAGCTGGCTTGAAGGCAGCTTGTTATAACTGTCAGCGACATTTCTGTCGCTAAGTATCGCATTGGTCATGAGTCTGGCAAGCTCAGTCTCAGACAGAGAGTTGAGGGAAACATTAAGTCCGCTCGAGAAGAAGTCAATGATCTTGCAGCCCGTAAGACTGAACGCCATACCGGTTATAAGAGTAGCGCACATCAAAACAGCAAGGGTCTTTTTCGCAGTCCCTTTGAAAACTGACTTAAAGCTGTCTTGGCGCTTCTTCACTCTTATTCCTCTTTATGTCTCTTAGCCTGCGCCTCGAAAAGCACAACGCCCGCAGCGACTGCGGCATTAAGGCTGTTTACGTGACCTGACATCGGTATGGATACCGTAAAGTCACAGCACTTCCTGACACCGTCTCTCATTCCGTCGCCTTCACTTCCGATTACCACTACAAGATTACCCGAATAATCGGCATCGTGGTATTCGTAATCGGCATTCATATCAGTACCGCAGACCCAGAAATTCTCCTTTTCCTTGAGCCTTGTAAGAGTCTGGGCAAGGTTTGTAACTCTTGCTACCGGCACATATTCTATGGCTCCCGCGGAAGCCTTTGCGACGGTCGAATCGAGCGTTACCGAGCGTCTCTCGGGAATGATGACTCCGTCAACGCCGCAGCAATCGGATATTCTCAGGATAGAACCTAAGTTATAGGCATCCTTGATCTCATCTAACGCTACAAGGAGAGCTGCTCTTCCTTCATCCTTACACTTGCAAATTATCTCATCAAGATCGGCGTAAGCGTGAGGCGCAACTGAGGCAATAACGCCCTGATGGTTATGAGTGTGGCTCATCTTATCAAGGACCTGTCTCGTCGCTCTGGTAACGATTATTCCGCGCTTATTTGCTTCATCAAGGATCCTGATAAGGCCGTGGTCTAAAGTCTTTTCTCCTTCGGGCTTCAAGAGCCAGATCTTATTGAAATCCCGGCCTGCGGCAAGCGCTTCGGTTACTGCGTTTCTGCCTTCGATCTTATCTGAGGAATTATCTCTTTCCTCATCTTCGATCTCGCGGCCGCGCTTATCAAAAGGCCTGTCGTTATTGGGTCTTACGGGTCTCTTGTTCTGATTAAAATGTCTTTTGCCTTTATCCACTTCTTACACCTTATCCTGCTCTTGTTCCTTTACTGCCACTCCGTCACAGATATCGAAGCTCTTATATATCAGGTATTCCATCCTGGGCTCTTCGTTGTTGAGGAAGAGATATCCCAATAAAGCTTCAAAACCCGTGGCGTACATGTAGTCGGCATGATTGGCATTTTTCGAGACGGCGTGAGGATTGGAATTCTTGCCGCGTCTGAAATAATCAGTCTCTGTCTCAGTCAGTTCATCTGCAAGCACTCTCGCGCTCAATGCCTGGGCTTCGGCAGATACATAACGTACCGTGTTATTGTGCATCTTGTTGTTGCTGCCGGCACCCAAAGTAGCCGACTTGCATCTGGCATAGACCTCATAGATCGAATCACCGATATAGGCCAGCACCAGTGGAGAAACTTCTCTTAAATCCTGCGCAATAAACGGTTTGATCATCAGTTTGCCTTCTCGATCTTGAAGCCGCCGGGAACATCCTTAACGGTATATCCCTTTGCCTGGATCTCGTCTCTGATCCTGTCAGCTTCAGCATAATCCTTTGCTTTCTTTGCTTCTGCTCTCTTGTTGGCAAGATCCCGGATCTCTTCGGGGATCTCGTCTTCGAGGTCTAAGAGGATTCCGAGAACGCCTGTGAGCTCAACGATCTTATCTCTTGCCTGCCTGAGGCCTTCTGCTGAGACCTTTCCTTCCTGTGCGGAAGTATTTACCTGACGGACAAGATTGAAGATATCCGTGATCGCATCAGCACTGTTAAGGTCATCATCCATATGTGCCTTGAAGCTGTCAGTTGCAGCAGCTACTGCATCAGCGAGAACTTTGTCTGCCTCGGCATCGCCGGCGGGCTTGCTGTTAGCAAGAACGAAATCAGCATTTCTTACGCAGTTGGAGATCCTCGCAAGGCTCGTTTGTGCAGCTGCCAGAAGCTCATCGGAGAAATTTATGGGGCTCCTGTAGTGGCCGAGCAAAATGAAGAATCTGATTACGTTATAAGGATACTTCTGAGCGATGTCCCTGATCGTAAAGAAATTACCCAGAGACTTACTCATCTTCTCGCCATCGATATTAACGAAAGCGTTATGAACCCAGAAATTGCAGAATGTGCAGCCGTTTGCAGCTTCGCTCTGCGCGATCTCGTTCTCATGGTGCGGGAATATAAGATCCTGTCCGCCGCCGTGGATATCGATAGTATCTCCAAGATACTGCTTGATCATGGCAGAGCACTCGATGTGCCAGCCGGGTCTTCCTTCACCCCAGGGTGATCCCCAGAAAGGCTCGCCTTCCTTCTTAAACTTCCAGACAGCGAAGTCACCCGGATTCTTCTTGCCTTCGTAAGAAGCCTTGCGCTCACCGCCGCCTGCTTCCAGTTCATCGAGATTATAATGTGAGAGCTTGCCGTAATCAGCCTTCTTGGAAACGTCATAATAAACGCCGTCACCTTCGATGACGTAGGTGTAGCCCTTCTCTTCCATAGACTTGATAAGGCCGATAATAGCCTTCATGGAATGAGTGGCTCTGGGCTGGAAGCTCTGTCTCTTGATATTAAGGCCGTCAGCATCAACGTAATATTCCTTGATGAACCTGTCCGCAAGCTGCTCAACGGTAATGCCTTCTTCATTGGCGCGCTTGATCATCTTATCGTCGATATCGGTGAAGTTCTGTACGAACGTAACATCATAACCGGAATACTCGAGATATCTTGCCAATGTATCGAAAGTAACAAACGGTCTTGCATTGCCCAGGTGGAAATAGTTATAGACCGTAGGGCCGCAGGCATACATCTTTACCTTGCCGGGCTCTATGGTCTTAAATTCTTCTTTGGTTCTTGTGAGTGTGTTGTAAAGCTTCATTATCTTTCTCCTTTTTCAGTCAAATCTTTAAGCGTGTCAGAACAAGATTCAACATCGACAGGATCTTAAGTTAATGAACAGCTGATATAAAAAAACAGCACCCGCCGCCTTATCTGCGACCGGGCCCGGAGAAGCTATATTGTAAACATTTTGTCGGTTTTCCATCATTCTCTCCTCAAAACCCCCGAAACAAGACGGACTCTGATTGACACCCGGAAATCCAGGGCGGTGCTCAGGTATCAGATCTCAATAGTCCAACTTACAAGGCTTTACATCAAAAAGACAGGCCCAAGCTCCTTATTACGTCATGTAGGTCCAATTTAGAGGCCGCCATGCTCGAGTTGATTATATTTTAATATAAAAAGCGGGATATGCCAAACCCGCTGTTACGCAAATCGGAATATCCCGCTTGTAGTTTTTGTAGTCAACTTACTGAATTTACATCAGACTTTGAGCTCAACTTCGCTTACATCGAGGTCATCCTTGTGCGCTGCGATCAACGGTCTGACACACTCGTTTAAGAATGCGTCGACCTGCTCGGGACATCGGCCGATGTAAAGCTTGGGATCTCTGAGCTTTATGAGCTCATCCATTGTCATGCCGAACTTCGGATCAGCTGCTATCCTCTCAAGAAGGTCATTGGGCTTACCCTCATTCTTAACGACAGAACCTGCCTGCATGGAAAGCTGGCGGATCTCCTCGTGGAGCTCCTGGCGGTTGCCGCCCTTCTTTGTAGCTTCCATCATGATATTCTCTGTCATCATGAACGGGAGCTCGTCAAGGATGTGCTTTTCGATCATCTTGGGATATACGACAAGACCGGAAACGACGTTTGTGTAAATGCCGAGGATAGCGTCAACTGCAAGGAATGCCTCAGGCACTGAGATTCTCTTGTTAGCTGAGTCATCAAGTGTTCTCTCAAACCACTGCTCTGAAGATGTCATTGCAGGGTTAAGAACGTCAGCGATCACATATCTGGACAAAGATGCGATTCTCTCGGATCTCATAGGATTTCTCTTGTAAGCCATTGCAGAAGATCCGATCTGGTTCTTCTCGAAAGGCTCTTCGATCTCCTTCAGGTGCTGAAGAAGTCTGATATCGTTGGAGAACTTGTGAGCGCTCTGAGCGATAGCAGCAAGGCTTGACAGAACGGTGTAATCGATCTTTCTGGAATATGTCTGGCCGGATACATAGTAGGACTGCTCAAAGCCCATCTTCTCGCAGATCTTCTTGTCGAGAGCAACGCACTTTTCGTGATCGCCGTCAAAGAGATCATAGAAAGAAGCCTGAGTACCTGTAGTACCCTTGCATCCGAGGAGTTTTAACGAAGCAATGGCATTCTCTACTGTCTCAAGATCGAAAACAAGATCCTGGAGCCAGAGTGTTGCTCTCTTGCCTACAGTTACGAGCTGCGCGGGCTGGAAATGAGTGAATCCCAGAGTCGGCATAGCCTTGTATTCGTCAGCAAAATCAGCAAGCTTTGCGATAACTACGACAAGTCTCTTCTTAATGAGCTCTAAAGCTTCTCTCATTATGATGATGTCTGTGTTGTCACCTACATAGCAGGAAGTAGCGCCAAGATGGATAATGGCATCAGCACCTGAACCCTTGACCTGCTTGCCATAAGAATGGACATGAGCCATTACGTCATGACGGCGGATCTTCTCCTCTGCTGCAGCATCCTCATAATCGATATCATCCTTATGCGCTTTGAGGTCAGCGATCTGCTCGTCAGTGATATTAAGACCTAATTCCTTCTCAGCCTCAGCTAATGCGATCCAAAGAAGTCTCCATGTCTTGAACTTCTTATCAGGTGAGAAGATGTACTGCATCTCCTTACTTGCATAGCGGGAGTTCAAAGGGCTCTCGTATGTGTCTTTCATTATTAAAGATCCTCCAACAATTTATCCACTGCTGTGATTTTAGCACAGATCGAGAGGATTCTGACGGCCTTCTCAATATCTTCAATGCCGGGGAAAGACGGAGCAAGTCTGATGTTGGAATCAGAAGGATCCTTGCCGTAAGGATAGCTTGCGCCTGCAGGTGTAAGAGCTACGCCTGCTTCCTTGCACATTGATACGATCTTTGTAGCCGTACCGGGCATTGCATAGAAACTTACGAAATAACCGCCCTTAGGATTTGTCCAGTGCCAGAGAGTATCGAATCCGAGTTCTTCATTAAGCACCTTCTGGCACTCTTCAAACTTCGGACGAAGGATCTTGGCATGCTTCATCATGTGGGCATAGACAGCCTCAGCGTCAGGAAGGAATCTTGCGTGAGCCAACTGGTTTACCTTGTTGGTGCAGATAGCCTGGGCATTTAAGAACTTCTTTGCCCATGTCATGTTGTCTTTATTTGCTGCGAAGCAGGAAATACCGCCGCCGGCAAATGTGATCTTAGAAGATGAAGCGAACTCATATACTCTGTTTGCGTGGCCGTAGCTCTCGCAAAGAGAAAGCATATCAGGAAGCTTGCCCCATGTATTTCTGTCTTCATAGAGATGGTGTACAACATATGCGTTATCCCAGAAGATCCTGAAGTCAGGAGCTGCTGTCTCCATCCTGGCAAGCCTGTCGCAAACTTCTTCCGAGTAAACAACGCCGTCAGGATTGCTGTAGCAGGGAACGCACCAGATACCCTTAACGTTCTCATCCTTAACGAGTTCTTCAACAACGTCCATATCAGGACCGTCCTCTTTCATGGGAACGGGAATAAGCTCAAAGCCCATTGTCTCCGTAACTCTGAAGTGTCTGTCGTATCCGGGCGCGGGGCAAAGCCACTTTCTGCCCTCTTCCTGTGACCAGGGTTTGGGAGAATCAACTTCGCCAAACACCATTGAACGCATGAGCGCATCGTACATCTGGTTAAGAGATGAGGAATTCCCCATGAAGATATTGTCTTTATCTGTACCGAGGAGCTCGCCGAAGATCGCTCTGATCTCTTCGATACCGGGAGCGATACCGTAGTTTCTGGTATCTTCGTTCTTTGCTGTCTTAAAGCCGTCCTTAAGGGTGTCGTAAATATCGTTAGAGAGGTCGAGCTGGACCGGCGAAGGCTTTCCGCGTGTCATGTCGAGCGTAAGATTAAGTGCCTTACACTTCTCATAGCGTTCAATCAGCTCTCCTCTAACCTGGATGAGCTCTTCCTTTGTCATCTCGCGGTAACCCTTCATGATCGGCCAACCTTCCTCAAAATGAAATTTTGAAATCTTAATCTTGCATTTCGGGGCAGACTTGTCCCCTCAAAACCTCAACAATTATAGTCTATTACGTTATTAAAGCAATAAATAAAACTTGCTAAAATGGCATTTCTTATTGACAAAAATGCATTTTCAGATAAATTCGGCACTTTGCACATCAAAAGGGCACAAATTCCACTTCCAGTACATTACCCTGCTCATCGTGAGTAACCTTTATCACCTCGAAAATGATATTCCTGTCATAGTATCCCTGCTCATCGATGAACCTTGCCGCCGTCCTCATCACCTTGTTTCTTTTTGAGCGGATGACTGATTCGGCAGAATCCGGAAAAGGACCGCGGTTAAGTCTTGCCCTCACTTCAAATACATAGATGTCGCTTTCTTTCTCTGCGATAATGTCGATCTCTCCCACGTTATGCACCGAGAAATTCCGCTTCAGAATAGCGAATCCCTTTGACTCCAATGCTTTTACGGCAGCATCTTCCCCCTTGGATCCGATGATCTGTTTTATTGTTTTCGCGCTGTTTAAAAAGAGTGTTTTACCCATGATTTCCTCGCTGTCTAGTTTTTTTGATAATTAACAATATTTTTACTAAATCACGATTTTTATTGTTTTATATACTTTAGTGGCATAAAATTAGAATCAATAAATCAAAGGGATCGTTTAATGGGTGCAGGCAATCCTGACATATTAGGTTTTTTCGATACACTCGATGAATGCAGAGACTGCAAATTCACCGAGCGCTTTACTAAGTACGCCGATTATCTTTCCATCGCCAAGATCGAAGATACGGAGTACGTTAACGGCAGGCCCGTTTCCAAGAACGTCGATTACGTTTCTGATAATGTCGGCACCGAGTATTTCGAGGTTACCTTAGGCTCCGAAGATTCTGTTATCACAATCGTACGCTTTACTTACACCCAGTTCCCTCCGCAGCCTACGATCGAACAAAAAGAGCTGATGCCTCTGTTCAAGAACAGCGTAGCCGGTCTTATTGCAGTCAAGCGCCTCAGCACTCAATACGCATATCTTTATAACAACGACTTGGAGTTCGGAATGCATAACCCCAATTATCTTACCTCCAAGTTCGACGAGCTGTTCGAGAGCGGAACAGCCGCCAATTTTTCTGTTGCTTTTATCAATATCAAGCATGTTAACCAGCTCAACAGATTTTTCGGTTCCGATATCGCAGGAAGCGCCATTAAAATGTTCGGCGCCAAGCTCAACACTTTCCCGATCAGGGATAAGAATGAGTTTGCGGTTCACATGGGCGGAGACAATTTCCTCGTAGCTATTACTACTCCCCGTCTTCCCGAGTTCGAACGTTTCATAGCATCAGTACCTGTTATGATCACCTATGGAAGCGATAAATTCGAACACATTTTTAATTGCAGGGCCGGTATTACGACCATTCGTCCGAGCCACCGTAACGGCAGCCAGGTAATGGGCGAGTGTTCTCTGGCTTACAGCTACTCAAGACATAACAACATTGATATCGTTTACTATTCCGAAGAGATCAACGAACAGAACCAGAACAACGCAGAGAAGCTTTCCAAGGCACTGAACGAAAACAAGTTCCTGATCTACTATCAGCCTGTTATCAATCTCGAAGATCAGCCTTCCCTTTATGCAGCAGAAGCCCTCGCGCGTCTGCCTTTCGAAGGCAAGATCATCTCGCCGCAGGAGTTCATCACTCTGGCAACCGATTCCGGCATCGTTACAAAGATCGACTTTTTTGTTCTCGAGAATGTTTGCCGCAACCTTAAAGCATGGAAGGAACAGGGGCTTTCTTTAGTTCCCATCACTGTCAACTTCTCAGGCCGTAATCTCTTCAACAATTCGATCGCGGACAACATCATCGAAGTCATCGATAAATACGGCATCGATCACAACCTTGTCGGCATCGAGTTTTCTGAGCCCGACTTTACGCAAAGAATGCCTGTATTAAAAGAAGTAACCCATGCTCTGACTTCAGCCGGCATTATCGTAACTCTCGATAAGTTCAGTACCGGCCAGTCAACTCTTACGCTTCTCCATGATATGGATGCAAACTACGTTAAGATCGACGCGTGCAGATTCGACCCTGAAGATCCGAAGGGACGCATCATTGCTAACGACATGATCAACCTTGCTAATATCCTGGGCTACAAAGTCATCTGCGAAGGCATCAAGACCCAGAAGCAGGCCGATGACCTCATGATGTGCGGCTGCAATCTCTTCCAGTCCTTCTATTACGACAAGCCTTTGTCAGAAAGATTCTTCGTCGACAGACTCAAGAACCCGCTTTATGTCATCGAGCCTTCAACTGTAGTTACCGAAGAACAGGCATAAGAGCTGTTGTCCCTTATTTGAATATATCGTTTATCATCTTATCCAGGACTCTGACATCCAGAGGCTTATTCGCAGTTTCAAATGTAAAGAACAGCCTGTCCCTCTCGTAGATTCCCGCTAAAGTGTATTTGTTGATCCTTTCCGTCATGTCATCAGCATAATCCTGATCTCCGACCTTGCCGCAGTGCTCCAGGTAAACCACCTTTCGATCACTGACCCTGAGGATCGTAAAATCCGGATGTATGATCTCATCGCCAACCAATATGGGACACTCATACTTATAAGGTATTCCGTTAGCGTACAGCCTGTCAGCGATAATCACCTCCGACTTAGACCTGACCCGCTCGCCCCTCAAAGTCTCAAACCTCGGAACATCATCAGATATCGGTTTCTTGTCATATGGCCTGTTCTGCCATTCGCTGATGTATTGCTCGTCAGTAAGAATGATCGGTCTGATGTAGGGTTTGCGGTCCGGCTTTATATGGTCATAAACATCCTCTGCTACAAGATTTGGATATTGTTTTCGAAAATTCTTTAGAACTCTTAACTCGATCTTTGCCGCATCTAAAACCTGTTCCCAATATCTTTTTTGCATCAGACTATCTCTAAGGCCTGTATCATTTTTGCCAAGCATCCGTTCTTTTGCTTTGAAATCACCACCGGCGTGATAGTAGTAGCAATTATTTTTTCGGTGCTTCACATAAACATGCCCCTTAGGAGCATCTTTTAACAAATCTGCGGTTTTATCGTAAAGTTCCTGCAATTTCTCGATCCTTTTTTCTATTCTGGTTTTAAAATCAATAATCATATTCCTTACCTGTTGATGAAAAACTACTTTTCGAAAGGCTGCTGTATCGGTAGAGGCTTGAATTGGTTTAATACCGATACACAAATCGCTCTTTTGTATCGGTATCGCTTCGAAAAATCATTATTCCGATACATTTAAGCTTCATTTGTATCGTTAGGACCAGATTTTTCCTCATTACCGATACGTTAAGCTCATTTTTGTATCGGTAGTCGCTTTCTTTTTGCATATAACGATACAGAGGCGCTTTCCAGCAAGCCATTCGTTTCGCGTTTTCTCATAATCTGTAATCTGTGCTATTATTAGTTCTAAATTTTTAACTTACGAGGTACCACTATGATCTCCAAGAAGATGCAAAATGCGCTTAAGGGCGGCTCCGAGATCCGCAAGATGTTCGAAGAAGGCGGAAGGCTTAAGGCTATATACGGAGCAGACAATGTTTATGATTTCTCTATCGGCAATCCCGACTTAGAGCCTCCGAAGGAAGTCTTTGACGCTCTCAAGGAACTGGCTGACAATCCCACGCCGGGCATGCACGGATATATGCCCAATGCAGGCTATCCCTCTACCCGCCAGGTCGTCGCTGAAAAGCGCGGCAAGGAAGCAGGCATGGAGATCGGTCCTGAGGCAGTCTGCATGACAGTAGGCGCTGCTTCTGCCATGAACGATGTCCTTCACTCAATCCTTGACGCGGACGATGAAGTCATCCTTCTCGCACCTTACTTCATGGAATATAACGGCTACGTTGCAAACCACAACGGCAAAGTCGTTATCGTTCAGACAGACGATGTCTTCATGCCTGTCATCGCTGATATCGAAAAGGCTATCACCGCTAAGACAAAAGCTATCATCGTTAACTCACCTAACAATCCTTCCGGCGTTGTTTATCCGGCTGAGCTGCTCGTTGAGCTTAACGAGATGCTCAAGAGACAGGATCACACCATCTATGTCATCAGCGACGAGCCTTATATCGACCTCGCTTACGATGGCGCGTCCGTCCCTTGCGCACTCAAATATATCGACAACCTTATCATCTGCTTCTCATGGAGCAAGTCTTTGTCTCTTCCCGGCGAGAGAATCGGATATACACTCGTATCTCCCCGCTGCGCAGATTTTGAAGAGCTTACAGGCGCCATCGTTCTTTCCAACAGAACATTGGGCAGCGTAAACGCTCCTGCTATCTGGCAGAAGGTCATTGAGAAGTCCATCTATGCCAAGGTTGACGTAGCAAATTATGAGAACCGCCGCAATCTTCTTTACTCCAACATTGTTGATGCAGGCTTTGACGCAGTTAAGCCTAACGGCGCCCTCTACATCTTCATGAACACTCCTAACGGCTTGTCCGACGAAGAGTTCGCAGCTAAATGCGCAAGCCACAATCTCCTTCTGGTAAAGGGTTCAAGCTTCGCACGTCCCGGCTACTGCCGTCTCGCATTCTGCGTTTCCGAGACTTCCATCAGGAATTCCAGAAAGGCATTCTTCGCGATCGCGGAAGAATTGGGATTAAGCCACAGAGCTGAGCTTTGATCCTTACAGGGGCACAAGGACAACGATAAAGCGCCAGCAGTTGCCACGTTCTCTGGCACAGGTCACAAGAGTTATCTGCTTTTCGTTGACATCTGAAGAGCCTACATAATCCTGAAGTTCATAGGGTGAGCAGTAATAAGTACCGCTCACCCTATATTCATGCCTCTTACCGTCCGGTGTCCTGATCGTTGCCCTGTCATTAATCCTGATATCCGTAAGGTTATAAAAGATAGTGGACGACACGGTGTTCCTGTGCCCTACTATCACGCTGTTGCCCGGCTCTTCGAGCCCTGCGGTATACCGCATCCTGATAACTCCGTATCTCATCGCGACAGCTGAATTCTCTTTCCATACCGGCTCTTCTATATTGAGGCACGGTATCTCAATGACGCCCTCCAGATGAAGTGTTGCCATTTCCTGGTCAGCGCCGTTCTGATACGATGCTATCTGTACCCAGTCTCCGATCAGGTTCCACTCGGTATCGTCTCCGTCGCCGTAAACCGCAAGATATCCTCCTGAAGGGACATCATAAGTTATCTCGTCGCTGTCGCTTCTTTCATCAAAGAGGTGAAGCGCTTCATCTTTTACGGATACCCGGATACTTGATTTCGCATATTCTTCAAGACCAGCCATAAGCCCTGCCAGACCAAGGATAACAAGACACGCTGCGAGGATCCCTTTGAGATACTTTCTCATAGCTTCATGTTCCTCTTAAGCTTTTTCCTTTTGATCTCAATGACAATAGCAGTAACCGCCGCTGCCATGGTGATGCCGGCTATGGTAAATCCTAATACCATCTCAGTCCTGGTGAGCTCACCCGATATCGGAATATCGGTAACAGAAAGGCTCTGGTCCATATTATCGAGATCATCGTGAGATAAGACTCTGATATCCTCTGCCTGTATTCCCTGCGCTATCTCTTCGTCTGTCGATTTATCATATATGGTCTCTAATACAACGACCCTGTCTCCGCTCTGAAGATTTGAAGAATCGAATTTAATAGTGACGTCTACGGTACCTGTGGCCTCCGAAGGCTCAAATTCCTGTATCGATACGACTTCCACGCCTTTACTGACCACATGCGTTCCGTTGCTAAGACACAGTTCAGCCTTTGCATAGTATGCCTTTCCGGGTTCGAGATTCTCAAAATAGATATGGTCGACCACAGTAACGACAGAGTCTTCAAGGAAAGACTTATCTCCCTTTACGGTTGTCGCAAAAGTCGAGCAGGCAGGTCTTTTGACTGTCTGGTCTTCGTCATCCATATCCTCATGCCTTGCAATGGGCTCTACCCTTCCTTCTACTGCGAGCGACTCGAAAACGACCAGTTCGACAGGCTCGAGCGTCACCTTAACGTCTTCAAAAGTGACTACGACAAATCCCGAAGGCTCTGAAGGAACGAACGCTAATTCTTGTGTATATGTTTTTCCATCCGGATCCTCATATGGCATTTCCGTAGTCTTGTCGATAAGAGTGCCTGTAACGACATACTTCTCTCCGGGCGCAAGGCCTTCGAAGCTCACCTTATCGTTTATGGTGACTACCTCCGAGAGTGTCAGGACGCCTGTGTTTGTATTACTGTCGTAAGCAGTTGTTTTTATGGTTGGTGCTACTCTAACCGTCTGGTCAGTATCTTCAAGATCTCTGTGCTTAGCGATCGAGATGCCCCTGAATGTCAGTCCTTCAAAACAGACGATATCGAGTGATTCTGCTCCCTGCGCATAAAGCTTTTCGTACAGCATCGCGGTATCGACAGTAAAAGGCACGTCAACATATCCGCTTACGACTTTTCTTCCCTTGCCGTCAGTCGTCTCTTCGCCCATAGAACTGTCTGCCGTAAACGTTACAACGGACAGATACATGTTACCGTCTTTATCCGTAAGATAATCACCTGTGCTCTTATCGTACAGGCTTCCTGTAAGGACATATTCATAGCCGGATATAAGGTTTTCAAAATAGACCTTATCGACCAGCCCGACATTTGCGCCGCACCACACATCGTGTGACAGCTCGGTATCCGTAAACTCCGTCCTGATCAATGGCTCGATATCCAGCTTGTTAAAAGCTTTAACTTCCAAAGTCTTGTTGTCGTCGCTGTCGCTCAGATAAATGATCCTCGAATTACCTTCGGTGTTGTCATCCCAGACCACACGGTAAACAGGCTCGGCGATCTCATCTATCCTGTACCAACCGACGGGCAGGTTCTTAAATTCAAGCACACCATTTTTATTGGTGGAGCCCTTGGCCAGATTCTTTGTCTGCCATGACGGCTCAGCCGAATTGCCGCCGTAGTAAAGTTCAAACTTCACGCCCTTTATGACCAGATCGTCAGATGACTTTGCCACCTTGACCGTCACTTCATTCCTGTCGTTTGTAACGCTCTCAGTGACGGTCTCAGAGCCGATAGTGATATTCTTGTACCATTTACCGTCATTACCGTCTGCAAAGCCCTCAGGGACCTTATATGTGTATTCGGCTGAAGATCCGCCGTAGCACTTATCAGGCTTGACCTCTGCGAGCACATAGTTACCCGAAGGCACTTTCAAAGTCTCGATATGATCGCCGCTTCCTGTCTTCCAGTAAACTATTCCATCAGATTCCGACAGACCGCTTGCGAGCATCTTCGTTTTATTCTCATTCCAAAGCTCGAAAACAAATCCGTCCGCGCTGTCGTCGTTATCAGTGACTCCCTTTATCACCTTTAGCTCACCTGCGCTCATATTGTTCTCAACAGTAAAACTGTATGAAGCCTCAGATGAAATATCTCCCGTGGTAAAGCTGTAAGTGTATGTTGTATCGTTTACCTTAGCCCAGCCTGAAGTATCATTTGTAACAGAGTACTCGATAACAGTACCGTCTATGCATTTAAACGGAGCAGGCTTTGAAAACTTCTCTGTAACGACATAGTCTGTGCCGTACTTCAGAGGGAATGAATCCGTGCCTTCCCACTTGTTATCCAATGCATCGTACCAGTTCCAGGTGCCGTCCTTATACTTATACGTCGCGACAATATCATTGCCTTCATTTACCGTGAATACCGTTGATGTAATATCCAGCTCGGTAGCAGTAGTCTTCTCCAGAGCTATGCTGCTCGCTTCAGTGAAAAGACCTGCGTTGCTGCCTGAACCGATATTAGTTATCAAAATGCTGTCTGACCCGGAAGTATAGGAATAATCTTCTATAGTGTCGGAATATATCTCTCCTGTTCCAGCCCTTTCTACCGAATAGGCTAGTCTTCCATAACTGCCGTCAGCAGAAGACAGACTAAAACTAACACAATATGTATTCTCATCGGTAAATCTGTAGATATCAGGAAGACTGCCGTTTGAAGCAAGGCTTATTTTCGCGCCGCCGGGAAGGATCACACCAGTCGGGGCTGTCGTCTCTTTGACATAGAGCTTATCTTCGAAGACGGTCGCGGAGTCATCTGTCTTAGTCATCCGGTACCGCTGTTTGCTGTAGCTGCCGCTAATTAATGCATAGTAATCCGTATAAACACCGTCAGCATCATCATCTCTTAATTCGCCGGCTTTAGTACTTAATTCACTGTCCGAATAAAATGAGAATACTGCACCCGTATAACAGATACCTGAAGGATCTTTCTTCTCTGCACGGAAGCCTGCATAAGCATTATCAGTAAGGTCAGTCGCACGGAGCGCCATAAACCCGGTAAAGCTTCCTTTGCCGGCCTCAGCAGAGCTGTCAGCCAAAGGTCTTTTGCAGAAATAACCCATCGAAGAGCTGCCTGTCCACTGCATCGGCACGCCATTCTCGATGCCTGCATAGATTGTTATATGCTGGGCATTGGTACTGTCCCTGTCATCATTCCACCACATGATCATGTCACCGGGCTTGATCCCGTAAGTGTTAATGATAGTGATCCACTCATCGCTCTGTATGCCTTTTGTCCCGTTGGTATCAAAGCTCGAGAAATGATTCTCTGATGCGGAGATCCCGCGGCTCTTGAAGATACCGTTAGTAAAGCTGGTCTTGATGCCGGCAAACCCCGGCCTGTAGAAGCCGTACTTGTCCGGGGCACCTCCGCCTGAATAAGACAAAGTCTTATAACCGTAAGACCCTGGCGTGCTGTTGATAGAGGCCGTCCCGAGAGCAACGCTGTACGCAAGACTTACCGAGCCCGCGCAGTCTATGCCGTTCCAGCCTCCGCCGCCCCATTCGTATTTGACGCCGTCCAGCTTCTTACAGGCCGAAAGTATCGCATCCCGGAAAGATTTGGCCGAAGAATAGCCAGCGGCTTTGGTATTGCTTGCGGAAACAAGCGCGTTGGAACTGATTACCGCAGCCTTTACATTTTGGGGCTGAAATAAAAACGGCAACGTGCATATCGCAATCGTTGCCGCAGTAAAAGCCGAGATGATCCTCGCTCTTAAGTTTATTATCTTGTGTCTCACGATACTTCCTCCAAAGGTGCTGATATCTGATTGATCTTCCCGTTATCTAAGCTGTACAGATATATGCTGTCTGACAGTCTGTCCGAGATCCTTACATGCTCGTTGTTCGTCTCCCTTACAAGATTTATGAGCTTTGTGCTCCCATCGAAGATCTCCGTCGACAGCACGACAAGGTCATGTACAGAAGACGGCAGGATATAACAGTCCGTACCGATGCTCTTTGCCACATTACCGATAACGTCCTTATACAAAAGCGCGTTGGCACCGAAGAACTCATACTTGTTGCTGATGACATAAACACGTTCATTCTCGGGCACGTCATTGATATAAGGGAACGACTGGTCAATATCGTCTTCCTTGGCGCCCCAGCGCTTCATCATGCGCATCATTGTCTCTTCTATCCTTTCGCTCTTGAAAGGGAACAGCTTCTTGGTGTTCTTCTTGGCCATGGCGTATAAAGCCTTCTCCGTGAGCTCTTCTGCCTTGGCGATGTCATTAGTTATCAGGAAGCCCGATACGCCTTCTTCGTCCACATTAGTGATCGCTCTGTAGACAACGGTAAGATCCATCAGTTCCCTGTGCGGACAAAGCGAGATCATCTCCTGGTTCTCCCTGGTATTGACCACCTGAAAGACGATCTTATCCTTCAAAGCTGTCAGATCCAGATCCAAAATGTCTTTCGGCAGATACTTCAATGATTCCTCAAGATAAATCGCCTGGTTTGCCATGACCTTTTCAAAGGACTCGCAGTTCTTGTACTGGTCATACATGCGCTCCAGGTAAAAGGTCGGCCCGCAAAAAGAACACTTCTCCTTAGGCTTAATGACAACGCCCGTGAGACAAGTGTTCACCTTAGGGACTTTTCTAAGTTCGAGTTCACACTCCGAATACCTTTCGGGCATATAGTCGAGGAACTCTTTCATTACTCTCTCCTTGAAACTCTCAAAATCCATCATTTGTTTCTTCCTCCGTACATAAAAATTTGCAACAAAAAACGCACCCCGAAGGATGCGTTCATTCATTTGCATTATAAGTTTAGACGGATTTTGAGTCTCATTCAATAGCCTATAGTCTCAATTTTGGCACCTAATTTGCAATTGTTACCACGATGTACAAGAGCCCGGCCCTTATAAATACTGCTATTTCGCCGGTTTGGTCTAATGGTTTGTTCGAAAACGTAAAAGAAGACCCTGCTTCAATATCCTGATCATCAAGAGCGTAATATAATCCCTTGGTCGTGACCCCCTTAACAGGCTCGGTAAAATTCCAAGGAATAAGAGATACAGCTACAGGTCCGTCAAAAGATGAGATATCTATAACGGCTGAATCTTCACCATAAAGCGGATAGCAGGTCGTAATACCGTCAGTGATCTTAATGTCCCTTCCTGATGCCTTCATCTTAAGGACAAGTCCGAGGTTTGCAATAACGTGATCGATCCTTCCTTCCAAAGGACAGACAAGCACGATCTGCGAGTCTTCACCGGCTTTTCCTAAAGCGATCTCTGTATCAGTCCAGTCTTTTTCGATGGGATAGCGTTCCGTGAAGATATTATTTTCGGAAATGAAATTAAGTCCTTCAGGTGTGATCGAATCCATATCTCCGACGACCATGTCAGGGACGATATCGTGACGTGCAAGAAAATCCGCGCCGCCGTCACAGCAGATTATCACGTGGTCTTCATTTTGTCCGGATATTTCCTTGATATACTTTGCCGCGCTGTCAGGCAAAGGTCCGCCTGAAACGATCAGATACAGCATTTCTTAAGTTCTTCTATGGCCTTTGCAGGATCATCAGCACGGAATACAGCACTGCCGGCAACGAAAAGCCTTGCGCCTGCATCGTAGATCTCCTTGATCGTAGACTCTGCCACACCGCCGTCTACGGAAATGATCGTATCAGCCTTCGCTTCATCGATGGCAGCCTTAAGCTTTTTGATGCGCCCGCCTGATTCCGGGAGATAACCCTGTCCGCCAAAACCGGGATAGACAGTCATGATGAGGATGATCTTCACCTTGCCGATGTAAGGGAAAACCTTTTCGACAGGGGTGTCAGGATGGACAGCGATGCCAGCTGTCTTTCCGTAAGATTCGATCTCCTTGATGAGGCTGTCAGGATCTTCGGTGCATTCGATATGGAAAGTGATATTGTCTGAGCCTGCATCCGCGAAAGCCTTGATGTACTTCTCGGGATTCGTGATCATGAGATGCGTATAAAACTTCATGTCCGTATACTTGCGGATCGATTCTATGACCGGGATACCAAAAGAGATGTTATTTACATAATGTCCGTCCATAACATCGATATGGAGATACTCTGCGTTTCCTTCAACAGCTTTGATATCTCTCATAAGGTAGCCGAAATCAGCGGCCAGTATTGAAGGTGCTATCCCTAAATCGTTCATTGCTTTCTCCTGATCTTATAATTGTTCCTATTATCGTAGAGCTCCGTATAAAAGCTTACATATCTTTCAAAACGCCCCTGGTCGATCTTTCCTTCGGCCAGAGCCTGCCTGATGACACATCCGTCCTCTTTGCGGTGCGAGCAGTCATCAAATCTGCAGCCTGTCGCAAGCGCATTTATCTCAGGATATCCGTATAAGACATCTCTGTAGTCGATCCCCTGCTCTTCAAGCGACAGCGAGGTAAACCCCGGAGTATCGCATATAAAACCTTCAAAGAACTCATGAAGCTCGACATGTCTGGTCGTATGCCTGCCGCGCTTGATCTTGCTGCTGACTTCGCCGGTCTGCATTATATCAATACCGAGAAGAGAATTACAAAGCGTACTTTTCCCGACTCCGGAAGGGCCTGCGAAAGCGGCGATTCCATCACCTATTATATCCCTAAGATCACTTTTGGTAAGAGCATTTTGGGGCGAAGAAACGAGCACTTCGTAGCCCGCTTTGGTATAAACCGAACAAAGCCTCTCACTGTCACCGGTATTAAGATCGCTCTTAGTAAAGATAATTACGGGCTTGATGTTGTTAAGCCCGCAGATAAGAAGCATCTTATCGAGCAAAGTAAGGTCCGGAGCGGGATTAGTTACCGAGAACGTAAGGAGCATGATCGACAGGTTTGCGACAGGCGGCCTTGCGATAAAGCTTGTCCTCTCCTCGATATCGTCTATTACATACTCAACATCAGGATCGCCCGAAGGCACTATTGCAACACGGTCACCGATGGCAGGCTTTATGCCTTTGAGCCTGAACGCTCCTCTGGCCGCGCACTGCGCGCTTGTCAGATTATTATCCTTAACGAAACGAACGGTGTAGACACCGCCTACACCCTTCGTTATAACTCCTCGAAAAGTCTTATCCTCTGACATATATCAAACGTTAACCCGGATTGCCGCCCTGACCCTGGCCTTGGCCCTGGTTCTGGTCATCGCCGTTACCGCCCTGATTAGGATCCGAAGTCGTTGCCGGCGTATTTGTCAACGTAGGTACAGGTGTATTTGTCGACGTAGGTACTGGTGTATCCGTTGGCAGCGGGGCGAATACAGCCGTATATTCAGTGCTGCCCGTTACGACAAATGTATAAGTATTGGAGATGGCAAGCTGGTTTCCGAGAGAATCGAGCCAGCAATCAAATACGTAGCCTGCAGCAGGTGTAGCCGTAAGAGTTACCTGGGTGTTGAGCTCATAAGTGCCGCCGCCCGTTACAGTACCGGTACCGACCATCTTAACATCGATAACGGCCTGAGGCGGTGTAGGCGTAGGCGTACCGCCGTTCTGGTAGTCTTCCTTTGTACCTACATAAAGCTTGACGGTAGACTTTCTGTTGACAGGAGAGCCGGCCGGAGGGTCAGTAATGATTACGTACTGCTGGTCCGGAGGCAGATTGGTTACGTCCGCAGAACCAACGACAGTAGCATTGAGCGTGCTCTCAGCAAGCTTGGCCTTAGCTTCTTCTACATTCTGTCCTACGACATCAGGAACCACTACGGATGTATTAGGCTCGATAGCGTATATGACAATGATCTGCTGGCCTATCGTAACCTGTGAGGATGCTTCAGGCTCTGTTCTTATGACCTTGCCGGGCTCTACATCATCAGAAGGCTCTGCGCGGAAAGATACTTCGAAGCCGAGCTTTGTAAGAGATGAATAGCAGCTGTCACGGTCAATATTTGCATAATCCTGCAGAATGATGACCTCGTTAGCCGTAGATACGGTAAGCTCGATAACGCTGAGCTTGTTGTTTGTGGAGATGACCATGCCTTCAGCAGGCTTCTGGCCCAAAACGATACCGGATTCAAATTCATCCGTTATCTCATACTTAATACTGTAATTGACCTGTGCAAGATCAAGTCTCTTCTTAACTTCATCTATGGTCAGACCCACATAATTCTCGACCTTGTACTCGGTATTCTCCTCGATGTGAGTAGCATTGCCGACGGCTTTTACAACAAGGATTCCGATACCGATGAGAACGCCGATGATAACGACGATAATGAGCGCAAGCAGAATATTGTCTCTGAATCTGGAGATCCTTCTGGACTCGGCACTCTTCTCGATCTCTGAGATCTTCTCATACTCAGGATCCTGTCTGAATGAGATATTCGTGTCTGTGCTCGTATTCTTTTCGGGCACATTGGAGATGACACCGTAAACGCCGTTAGGATCAACGAGCAATGAATCGAGCTCTGTTACGAGCTGGCGCATAGTCTGGTAACGTCTCTCAGGAGACTTCTGCATGCATTTTGCAATGATGGAATCAAGACCCTTCGGGATACCCTGCATGAGAGAAGACGGTACCGGAGGTGTCTCCTGCAAGTGCTTGACTGCGATGGCTACATTGGAATCACCGTCGAAAGGAAGTCTTCCCGTTACCATCTCGAAAAGCGAAACGCCCAAGGAATAGATATCAGACTGAGGGCCAACATTGCCGCCCCTTGCCTGCTCGGGCGAGAAATAGTGTACCGAGCCCATCTGCACGCCGGACATTGTGATCGTTGTGCTTGAAGCAGCACGCGCGATACCGAAGTCCGTTATCTTTGCGACACGGTCACGTGAGATAAGAATGTTCTGCGGCTTGATGTCTCTGTGAACGATACCGTTCTGGTGAGCATAATCCAAAGCAAGACCGATCTGAATAACGATCGGAACCGCATTACGCCAGTCTAAGTGACCGTTCTGGTTAATGAGATCTTTTACGGTGATGCCTTCGATATATTCCTGAACGATGTATCTGAAGTTGCCTTCATGGCCTACACCGAAAACCTTTACGATGTTTGCGTGATTAAGTGAAGCGACTGACTTTGCTTCAGCATCGAATCTTCTGATGAACTCTTCGTCTGAAGAGAACTCGGGCTTAAGGATCTTGATGGCGACATTAACGCCGGTGTTCATATCGATTCCGAGGTATACGTTAGCCATACCGCCTGAGCCGATAAGCTTGACGATCCTGTACTTGTTCGCAAATATCATGCCCTCAGGGCCGTGAACCTGATTTGCCATGTTTCCCCCTATAATTCTACGGCGGGTTCTGACCTGCCGATAGTTACCGTTATGTTATCCGTACTATTTCCTTCGAGCGCCTGCGCGATAAGCTTCGAACAAACGCCCTCCAAATTATTTCTTTCGCGGGTGCAAGCCTTGAACTGCTCGTTGCTCATAAAGGAATAAAGCCCGTCTGAGCACAGGAAGACTAAATCACCGTAACTTATATTATAACTGTAAATATCAGGATTTTGATACTGGTTCTCACCAAGCACCTTAAACAGCCTGTTCCTGCCGGGATGGTATTTCGCCTCATCCTCGGAAATAAGACCCTTCTTAACAAGTCTTCCTGTCTCATTGTGGTCCTCGGTAAGCTTGATAAGCTCAGAGCCGTGAAGCATGTAGCATCTGGTATCTCCGATATGAGCGATCGTAAGCTCAGTGCCCTTAAGGATAGCAATGGTAAGCGTCGTGCACATGCCCATGCGCTCCCTGTGCTCGAGGCAGTCATGAAGAATATTGATATTGGCTTTGTTAAAAACCGTCTTAAGATAAGATCCCAAAGCATCTCTGTCCTTTACGAAAGGCAGACTGTCTTTTAATGTTTCCATGACAGAATCAACGGCTATCCTGCTTGCGATCTCTCCGCAGGCCTCACTGCCTACACCGTCTGCAACAGCCATGCAAAGGCACTGTCCGACCTGTTCGTAGCCGAAGCTGTCTTCATTCATGTCCCTGACGGGACCTTTTTCAGACATTCCGTAAGCTAACATTGTGCTTCCTCTATCTTTCCCCTTCTAAGCTGTCCGCACGCGGCCATAATGTCAGAGCCCATCTCGCGTCTTATCGTCGCGTTGATGCCGCCTGATGTAAGAATATCCCTGAACTGCTTGACCTTTGCGGGAGAAGCGGACTGGAATACCGTGCCCGGCACTTTGTTTGCCGAGATGAGATTTACATGATAAAGACCGCCCTTCAGGAGCTTAACTAACTCACGGGCACATTCCGGAGTATCGTTAACGCCTGCAAAAAGGCTGTATTCAAAAGTGATCCTTCTGCTGGTAGCTTTTGTATATTCCTTGCAGGCATTCATGAGCTGCTCGATAGAATAAGCCTTTGCGACAGGCATAAGCTTTTTCCTGAGCTCGTCATTGGGAGCATGCAAAGAGATGGAGAGATTTACCTGAAGACCTTCCTTAGTAAACTCTTCGATCCTGGGAACGAGGCCGCATGTTGAAAGAGTAATATGTCTTGCGCCAAGGCCCAGGCCTTCGGGATCATTAGCGAGCTTAATAAATCTCATGACGTTATCGTAATTATCGAAGGGCTCGCCGATGCCCATGATAACGACACTTCTGATCCTCTCACCTATTATCTTCTGTGTAACGGATATCTGGGCTAAGATCTCGCCTGCCGACAAAGACCTGCCGAAAGCGATCTTTGCAGATGCGCAGAAAGCGCATCCCATCTTGCATCCTGCCTGCGACGATACGCATACCGAGATGCCGGGCTTATATCTCATGGCAACGGTCTCAATGATGTTGCCGTCGTAGAGCCCGTAAACGAATTTCTCAGTGCCGTCGATCTTTGACACCAGGTGCTCTCTTAATTCAAACCCTCCGAAAATAAAGTCTTCTTCGAGCATTGACCTTACGTTCTTCGGGACATTGGTCATATCGGCGGTATCCACAGTGCCTGAAGAGAGCCAGCCGTAGATCTGCGAGGCGCGGTATTTAGGCACTTCGCGCTTTTCGCACCAAGCATTAAGGTCTTCTAAAGTCAGATCAAGACAGAACTTATCTCTCAAGACTCTTCTTCCTTTCTGTCTCTTTCCATACGGCAGATAAAGAATCCTTCGCACTTATCGATGTGCGGAAGCAGCGTGATCATGCCGTTTGCGACACTTTCCTGTCTTTCTTCGTCCATATAGATACCATCGGGAAGGTACTTATCAAGCGGTACGGTATGGAATCTCTTATGCTCGGCAAGGAATGTCTCTACCTGATTCTCATTCTCATCGGAATTAAGAGTGCATGTGCAGTATATGAGAGTTCCGCCCGGACGGACCATTTTCGCCGCGTGCTCAAGGATGGAATACTGTAAAGGAATGAGCTCATCCAATTCATCGTAAGAGAACTTCTCTCTGATGTCAGGCTTTCTGCCAAGAAGTCCCAAGCCGCTGCAAGGGACATCGCAAAGAACGATATCGTATGATTTTCTTGAATCCTTATCATCCTTACTGATACTCGAAGCGTCCGCACAGACTGTCTCGATCGAAGTAAGACCCAATCTCTCACAGTTATCCCTTACGAGCTTTAATCTGGACTCATTGATATCTACGGCAGTGATATAGAGGTCGTCCCTGCACATCTGCGCCATATGAGTGGATTTGCCGCCGGGAGCTGCACAGCAGTCAAGGATCCTGTCGGCAACTCTCGGATGCGCGACATGCGAAGCGAGCATAGCGCCCTGTCCCTGGACGAACATGCCGTATTTATTGAAAGCTTCAGTATTTTCAAGACCGTTAAGGCCGCCTGTGATCTCGACGCAGTCAGGAATAAAGCTTCCCTTAATAGCGGTTATGCCTTCCTTCTTAAGCTCTTTTATGAGAGTATCCTGATCGATCTTGTGAGCATCGAATCTTACAGTTATGTTCATCGGTTCGAGGAATGCTTTTCCGATCTCGAAAGCTTCCTGCTTTCCGAAGTCTTTTTTCAAAACACCGTAGATCTCAGGCTTTAATGCGACCCTGATGCCGGGCTTAAACTGGTCTAAATATCTTTTGGCTTCAGGAGCTTCCGTGAACTTTCTCAAGACCGCATTAACATAGCCCGAAGCTTTATGGTTGTACTTTTTCGTGATCTCTACTGATGCGTCAACAGCCGCATAAGCAGGGATGTTATTACCGAACTGGATCTGCCAGACAGCCATTCTTATTGCAGTCCTTGCAACAGGATCCATAAAGTCGGTTTCTTCTTTTGTTAAGTGCCTGATAAGGAAATCGATCGTAAAAGTATAAGTCAGCGTCCCGTAAAGCATGGCTCTGGCAAAATCGATCTTCTTGCCTTCGCCGCTTGCGATCTTATCAGCCTTCTTGATAACGAGATTTGAATATGCGTCCTTCTCATAGACCCAGTAGAGCATGAGAAAGCAAAGCTCTCTTTCGTTATCTTCAGCAATTAAACGCGCCAGTTCTTTCTTCTTATACTTGATCTCGTCAGCCATAAGGTTTCTCCTACATTATCGGATTTCCGACGGTGAAATTATGGGCGCAGTCTCTGGATTGGAGTCTCTTGCCGCCCGGCACCTGCAGTTCCTTTACCTTAAGAAATCCCTTGCCGCACTTAACGATAAGGTTCTCACCTTTTGCTTTAACAACGGTTCCGGGAACAGAAGCTTTAAGCTCTTCCGGTACCATCGTCTCATCTTCCAATACTTCTGAATCAAGTACTTTAAGCTTATTCTCGCCCGTCATTACAAATGCTCCGGGCCAGCTGCTCAGAGCTCTGACCCTGTTATGAATTGCCAAAGCATCCTGATCCCATGTGAACTCGCCTTCTTCAGGTCTTATCGGCGGGCATGCTGTCGCAAGGGAATCATCCTGCTTTGTGGATGTGAGATCTCCTGCTACCCAGGCGTCAATTATCGAAGGAAGCTTTTCAGCGCTTGCAACAGCAAGCCTGTTCATGAGAGTTTCCGTATGTTCATTGGGATCGATCGCCACTTCGATCTTGTCGATGATATCGCCGGTATCCATACCGACATCCATCTTCATGAAAGTGATTCCGGTTACCTTGTCGCCTTCCAATACCGCGCGCTGTACAGGAGCAGAGCCTCTTCTTGCAGGAAGAAGGCTTCCGTGACAGTTTATGCAGCCGTATTTGGGAAGATCAAGAACAGCCTTAGGAAGGATCTTTCCGTAAGCAGCAGTAACGATAAGATCTGCATCATAAGATGCGATCTTTTCCAAAGCTTCTTCCGTCTTTAACGTATCAGGCTGATAGACTTCTATACCGTTTTCCTGAGCGATCACCTTGACCGGAGGAGCCGTGAGGATATGCTTTCTTCCGACCGGCTTATCAGGCTGACAAAGACATAAGACGACATTGTATCCGCCTTCGATCAAAGCCTTGAGATTAGTGCCTGCAAATTCAGGCGTTCCCATGAAAATTATCTTAAGATCACGCCTGTCCAATTCTTATCCCTCACTCTCGGTACTGTAGATCTTACCGTCAGCGGATTTATCGATAAAAAGTATACCTTCAAGATGGTCATACTCGTGAAGGACGCACCTTGCGAAAAGACCTTCGCCTTCTACGATAAACTCATTACCGTTACGGTCTAATGCTCTGACCTTAACATAAGATGCTCTTTCAACAGGGCAAGTCTTGCCGGGAACGGAAAGACAGCCTTCGTTATCAATCTGGGACCCTGCTGTCTCAAGGATCTCGGGATTGATAAACTCGACAAGGCCATGCTCATCACCGACATCTACGATAAAAACTCTTCTTAATACACCGACCTGAGGAGCGGCTATGCCGACACCCCTGTTTTCATAATTCATTGTATCTGCCATATCATCCAGGAGCTTTATGATCCTGGGGGTTATCTCTTCAACAGGTCTCGACTTCTTTCTGAGAAGCGGATCACCTTCTAAAACAAGATTTCTTAAAGCCATTATCAGGCCTCCATTCACAATTTTACCTATATATTATAATTTTTATAATAATAACAAACAAGTGCCGGAGAACTCCTTCGGCACTTGCACAAACCTTCAATTGTAAGTAAGATCACAGATCCCAGGAACTGATATATTTCATCTGTTCATCCGTAAGTTCATCGATCTTTATGCCTTTAGTCTTAAGAAGGATCTCGGCAACACGGTTATCGATGACTTCAGGAGTCTGATATACGTCGACAGGAAGCCTTTCGGGATTTTCTGCTATATACATCGCAGACTGTGCCTGAAGAGCAAAGCTCATATCCATGATCTCAACGGGATGTCCGTCACCGGATGCGAGGTTTACGAGTCTGCCTTCCGCGATAACGCATACGGTCTTACCGCTCTCAAGCCTATAACCGATGATGTTGTTTCTAAGTTCTGTGCTCTCAACACACATCTTCTTTAATTCGGCAACGCTTACTTCGCAGTCGAAATGTCCTGCATTGCAGCATACCGCGCCGTCCTTCATGGCCTCGAAATGTCTTCCTACGATGACATCCTTGCAGCCTGTAACAGTAACGAAGAAATCACCCAGAGGAGCAGCTTCATCCATGGTCATGACCTGATAGCCTTCCATGATGGCTTCGCAGGCCTTAACAGGATCGATCTCAGTAACGATAACCTTTGCGCCAAGGCCCTTTGCCCTCATGGCAACGCCTCTTCCGCACATTCCGTAACCTGCGACTACAACAGTCTTGCCTGCAACAACCAGGTTCGTTGTAGCCATAATAGCTGTCCAGACGGATTGGCCTGTACCGAATCTGTTATCGAATAAATGCTTGCATCTTGCATCGTTGACTGCAACGACAGGATAAAGGAGCTTTCCTTCGCCCTTAAGTATCTCAAGTCTGTGAACACCTGTGGTGGTCTCTTCACAGCCGCCCTTTACGTTTGCGGCCATATCCTTTAATTCAGAGTGAAGGAGCAAAGCAAAATCGCCACCGTCATCGATAACGATATCGGGCTTAAAGCTTAAGGCTTTTCTCAATCTTCCCCAGTATTCTTCCTCGTTATCGCCGTGGACCGCGTAAATGTTCATGATGTCCATTGAAGCCAAAGCGGCAGCAACATCATCCTGAGTGGAAAGCGGATTGCATCCGGTAAGAGCTACCTCTGCGCCTCCTCTTGCCAAAGCTCTTGCAAGACAAGCTGTCTTTGCCTCAACATGAACGGAAACAGATATTTTCAGACCCTTAAAAGGCTGCTTCTCGATAAGTTCTGCCTCAATAGCCCTTAAAACAGGCATATTGCGGTAAGCCCATTCGATCTTTTCCAAACCTGTTTTCGCGAGGCCGATATCTCTGACTTCATAGCTGAAAGTGCTCATTGCTGATACCTCTTAAAATTCTATTCTTCTGACAAATTCCTTTACCAGCGCGCAGCTGTTATCTGATGCCTTTGCAGCATTGTCAAGTACTTCCTGCTCGGACAAGGGATTGCCGGAGATGCCTGCCGCCATATTAGTGATGCATGACATAGCCGCAACTCTGATACCCATATGTGAAGCCGCAATTGCTTCAGGCACTGTGGACATGCCGACACAGTCAGCTCCCATGGTCCTTAATGCCCTGATCTCAGCAGGAGTCTCATACTGGGGGCCTTTGGTATATGCATAAACACCGCGGCTGATCCTGATGCCGAGATCTCTTGCGCAATTAACGATGGTATCCGTAAGAGCGGGATCGTACACATGGCACTGGTCAGGAAACCTTGTGCCGAATTCTTCAATGTTCGGGCCTCTTAATACAGGCTCCGCATTAAAGGAGATATGGTCAGTAATAGCAACCAGTTCAGGCACTTTCAAATCAAGATTGATGCCGCCTGAAGCATTGGTAAGGAACAGGACTTTTACACCCAGTCTTCCCATTACCCTTACATAGAAAGTAACGGTCTCCATGGGATATCCCTCATAGTAGTGGAATCTTCCGTTCATAAGGAAAACTGTCTTTCCTGAAAGATTACCGATAATAAGAGAGCCCTTATGTCCGGGAGCCGTGGATACGGGAAAACCCGGAATATCCTTATAACTTATCTCGTGAAGGACCTCTACCATAGAAGCCAAAGGACCTAATCCCGAGCCTAAAACAATGCATATCTGAGGAAGCGCGCAGTCGGATGCTGCCTGCTTTATGTAATCGGCAGCTCCGTCTACACGCTTAACAAATTCCTTAGTATCCGTGATCATTACTGATTACTTCTTGCCGCAGCAATCCTTGTACTTCTTGCCTGAACCGCACGGACAAGGATCATTTCTTCCTACCTTTGAAGAATCACGCTTAACAGGTGCCTGGGGCTTTGTATTGCCTGCTGTACCTGCGATCGGCTTTGCTGCAGACTGAGGAGTAATTGCAGCAGCCTTAGCGTGGCTCTCGGAGACTTCCTTGACCTGAGGCTTAGCTTCGATCTGAGTATCAGGGCTGAACTTTGCTCTCATGATGAACTTAACGGCATCGTTCTGGATGTTCTCGTTCATCTCTTCAAACATTGCAGAGCCTTCGAGCTTATATTCAACAACCGGATCGTGCTGACCGATGCTTCTCATTCTGATGGAGTTAGAGAGCTGATCCAAAGCATCGATGTGATCCATCCACTTAACGTCAACTGTTCTGAGGAGGATCTGGCGCTCAGCTTCACGGAAGACTTCGCTTGTAACCTCAGTTTCCTTCTCTTCAACGACCTTTTTAGCTTCTTCAGCGATATTTGCTGCGAGCTCATCGCATTCAGGGATCTCCTTCTCGTCATCCTGTACGAGGAGAACTGAAGGAAGCTGACCGAAGATCTCTTCTAACTGTCTGCCCAATGAATATCTCTCGGATCTGGAGATGACGCCGTCTAACGCATACTGGTTGCAGATTCTGGAAGCAACACGCTCGATCATCTGCAGATAGATACCGTGTACGTCTTCACCGAAGATAACCTGTCTTCTCTGCTCGTATGTAATAGTTCTCTGAACGTTGTTGACGTCGTCGTATTCGAGGACGTTCTTACGTGCTGAGAAGTGCATTGCTTCGAGCTTCTTCTGTGAGCTGTCGATGACCTTTGTAAGTGATCTTACCTGAAGTTCCATATCGTCTTCGATACCAAGGCTGTCATAGATCATGGAGACTCTGTCACCGCCGAAGATTCTTAAGAGGTCATCCTCCAAAGAGAGGTAAAACTTGGATCTTCCGGGGTCACCCTGACGTCCCGCACGTCCCTTGAGCTGGTTATCGATACGTCTTGATTCGTGACGCTCTGTACCGACAATGAAAAGGCCTCCGAGCTTTCTTACTTCTTCAGCTTCAGGTGCAAGTTCAGCCTTAAACTTGTTCTCGAGGTCAGTAAATCTCTGTCTTGCTTCAAGAATAAGCTCATCATCAGTCTCATTGTGTGCTGTGGAAGCAGTAATGAGATCTTCTGTGTAGCCTAATCTTCTCATTTCCTGAAGTGCCATAAACTCAGCGTTACCGCCGAGGATAATATCGGTACCACGGCCTGCCATGTTGGTTGCGATCGTAACAGCACCCTTACGGCCTGCCTGAGCTACGATCTCAGCCTCACGCATATGGTTCTTAGCGTTGAGGACATTGTGCTTGATTCCGTACTTTGTAAAGATTCTCGAAAGGAGCTCTGACTTGTCGACGTTGACAGTACCTACGAGGACAGGCTGGCCGTTCTTGTTAGCTTCCTTAACAGCCTTAAGAATAGCTGCATACTTGCCGTTCTCTGTCTTGAAAACGCCGTCGTTCTCGTCGATTCTTGCGACAGGCTTGTTTGTAGGGATCTGGATAACGTCGAGGTTATAGATCTGTCTGAATTCGGCTTCTTCCGTGTAAGCCGTACCGGTCATTCCGGAGAGCTTTGTGTACATACGGAAGAAGTTCTGGAACGTAATGGTAGCAAGTGTCTTGTTCTCGTTTGCGACCTTAACGTTCTCTTTTGCTTCGATAGCCTGGTGGACACCGTCGCTGTAACGTCTTCCCGGCATAAGTCTTCCCGTGAAGTCGTCTACGATTACGACCTCGCCGTCCTGAACGATATACTGCTGGTCCTTCTTGAAGTTGCCGTTAGCCTTCAAAGCATTGTTGATATAGTGCTGAAGGTCAAAGTTATCGGGATCTGAGAGGTTCTCGATATTGAAGAACTTCTCGGCCTTGGCAATACCGTTTGCGGTAAGAACGGATGTCTTTGCCTTCTCGTCGATAACGTAATCAGCATCGCCTACGAGCTCATCCATATCGACCTTATCGTCAGTCTCGACAACCGTATAAGGCTTCAATGACTTAACGAAAGTGTCTGCCTTCTTGTAAAGGTCAGATGACTCGGTGCCTCTGCCTGAAATGATGAGAGGTGTTCTTGCCTCATCGATGAGGATCGAGTCGACCTCGTCGACGATAGCGTAGTTAAGCTCTCTTTGCATGATGTTCTCTTTTTTGACCACCATGTTGTCACGGAGATAGTCGAATCCGTATTCGTTATTTGTTCCGTAAACGATATCGCAGGCATACATCTTCTTACGATCCTTGAGAGGGATATCGTGAATGATAAGACCGACTGTCATGTTAAGGAACTTATAGATCTTGCCCATCCATTCGGAGTCACGCTTTGCGAGGTAATCGTTAACTGTTACGACGTGAACGCCCTTTCCTGTAAGAGCATTGAGGTATACCGGCATGGTAGCAACGAGTGTCTTACCTTCACCGGTCTTCATCTCGGCGATTCTGCCCTGGTGAAGAATGATACCGCCGATGACCTGGACCCTGTAAGGCTTCATGCCAAGGACTCTCCAGGAAGCTTCCCTTACGGTAGCGAATGCCTCAGGGAGCAATGAATCGAGCGCTTCACCGCCCTCATATCTCTTCTTGAATTCTTCTGTCTTGGCAGCCAGTTCATGATCTGACAGCTTTGAATATTCTTCTTCGTATGAGAAGACCTTATCTACGATAGGGTTGATTCTCTTAAGTTCGTGATCGCTGTGTGTGCCGAAAATGCTTTCAATTAATCCCATTTTGTTCCTTTACCTTCACTGTTTGTCTTCTTTATTCTCTCCGGAAGTTTCCTCGAGTCTGTTAAGTGCTGTTCTGTATCCGCCTTCCGGATTGACCAGGCACTTCTTGACTCTCGAAATAGTCGTGGAACTGACCTTTGTTGATGATCTGGCCTTGCCACGTGCTCTGCCGGTTGTTTTCTTTTCTGTTTTTACCGTATCGCTCTCAGGCGCTTCCTTGGGTGAGAGTTCCTTGATTATCTCTTCGTAGCTCTTGCCCTGCTCGATCCTTCTGACGATCTGCCAACGATGAAGCAATGAGTGCAGCTCATTTATCGAACAGAGATCCACAAAGAATTTATGCATCTCAGAGCTGTCTTCCATGGTCAGCATGGCGTTATAAAGATCGGTTAATTCCTCCAATTCGCTCTGTGTAAAATGATTGTCCTTAATATCGTCCATATTGTCACCTTATGCGCAACCTGATAATCGATATCACCATACCATCTTTGTCAGATATTCCCAGATAGGAGTAGCATAACCCATGTAAACTGCAATAAAAGCCACTGTAATGGCGAGTATGACAAGGATACCCAGAAGCAATCTGGAGAAGATAAGATTAGTCTTAGCCTTCCTCAGGGAGTCCCCGATGGAAAGCGAAGCAGTCTTGTCAGTAGTTATCTTAGAGTTTGCAAGACTCGGCCTTCTTACGCTATTATCATGTTTCAACTCAAATACCTCCAAACATACCCATACATAATAACGCATTTATTATTTTAATACAATAAAAGGGCGGCAATCGTAATTTATGCCTGATCCCCTGCCTGGTATTTATTGGAGGTCTCGCACTCTTTGACGTCAAGTATAACACCTTTAACGAAGGCATAGCCCTTAAGTTCATCGATGACAGCTTTGCCTATTTCCCCTGAATTTTCGGGGATTATCACAGTAAGATACCTGGAATCTATGTAATCTACGGAATAGACCGTACCGTTGATATTTGCCGACTGGGGCTCAAATCCGCTCAAAGCGAGGATATCTTCTTTTATCTCTTTCTCGATATTTGAGACATCCTGGTAGTAAGGAGAGGTCAGATCTATGCTCCTTATGGCAGTAATATCCCCGTCGTTGACAGCATCTATGACCGGAAACGTCTTTGGAAGGTTTGCTCCATACCTTTCCCTGAAGGCTTCTCCCCTGGCAAAATTACTCAATGACCAGATACTGTCCTTATTCTCGTCTTTTTCATCCGATGTCTCAGAGTCTGCGCCGTTAAGCATAAGGACCGGGTCACCGTAGAGCGGGATTACCGAATAGATGCTCCTGGTCTTAACTCCGGCGAGCGTAACCACCGTATATTCGGTTGTCACCTCGATCACATGGTGCGTCTCGCTTATCTCAAAATACACCCTGATCTCATCGGGCGCGAAAAAGTCAGAACCGCCGTTCCTCTCGATATAAGCACTTCGTATCTGCTCTTCCATTGTCTTGGCAAACAGCCCCTGCAGGATCAGTTCTTTGATGTTGTTTCCCGTGGCTCTGTCAGCACCTAAAGCGACTGAAGTCACCTTGGAGACGATATCTGCACCTTTTGTGGCCCCGATCCCCATATCGGGAAAGGCATTCAGCATTGTCGACAAAGCATCAGATGCAGGAACGGACAAAGGATAAAGAATGGCCATCTTTTCGCATGTCTGTTCACAAGCACGCCTCATGAGGATATCTGTCCTGTAATACTGAAGGCTGCTTATTACAGTTGCGAGGAATATGAGCGTTATTGTAAAGGCAATTGCGGCTTCTATCGTTACCTGGCCGCGCTTGTTATGTCTTCTCATAGATATCACCTCACGAAGATTCATACAGCTGGTAAGACTTTTCGACGTAATAAGTCTCACCCCGGAAATCCGCTTCAAGCCTTACGCCCTTATAGAGAGTGCCGTAATCACGCTTAAGTACATGAAGGCTTCTTTTCAGGAGGTCATCTTCGGGCGTAAAGAGACAGAACAAAAACAGAAAATCCCTGTAACTGAACTTCAGAAGATCCATATCCTCGTATTTGAAAAAGACGATCCGCTCACCTTTCGTAAGATCATAATAATTCTTCATCGACTGGACCAGACCGACGTAGAAAGTAAGTCCGACTGCTATTATCCTGTAATCGATCTGCACCGTTCCTTCGCTTACAGCCGCGATGATCAGTGAGATGACCTCGGATATGGCGTTTATCGTGGTCCTGTAAGTCTCATTCGCAAAATCAGTAAGCATATTGCCTGCTGTCAGGATATAGATAAGATCCAAGTGCAGCCCGAAAATGGTAAAGAAATCATTATCCCCTGCGATCAGGTATTCGCAGTCGGCTTTCCTGGTCCCGTGAATAGCATCAAAAGGCGTGCCGTTGATCGATACATCGTCCTTAGGCGGCATGATGCAGTCGAAGTTATATGCGCAGTAATGCGATGTCATAAACTTTGTGCTTGTGCCAAGCGAAGCATCCGATAAAGTATTCCCGAAGGACTCAAAGCCGGACATACAGTCAAGGAACTGTTCCCAGTTTGCCACGTCAACGTCTATTCCCATGCCTGACTGCCTTATCGAATCCGCATAATCCTTCCTCAGGGAATCGATATTCGCGGCTTCTTCAAGCAATTCATCGATATTCAGCACATCGCCTGCCTTGTTTATCCACTGTTCAGCAGTCTCACTGCCCTTAATGATCTTGGAAACATAATCCGCCGCAGGGCTGTCCATAAACTGGCCGATCTTTTTCAACATTCCGCTGTTGTCGAGCTGAAGGAACATATCAGAAAAGCTGTTAACCAGAGTCTTGGCAACCAGGCCCGTGCTTCTGTACAGGTAATATGAAGAGATCGCCTTCCTGAGATCTTCTGTCGTCACCTTGTGCCTGCCTGAAACATAAAGCGTCGACTGGGCAGTAAGACCGTTGATCTCCAGGGCTTTGTTGAAGCATTCGTTATCTATGCCTTCTAGCGAGAAAGCATATACTCCGTAAACATCAAAAAGCTGTCTGTTATAGTCTGCAAGCACCGTGTCTATCTCAGTCTTTAACGCTGTGTTGACACTGAGCGCATAGTCAAGATTCCAGACAAAAGCAAGGAATGTGCATTCGACCAGGATCACCGCCGACAAGATGATCGCAAGAAAGATCGAAGAGGCCCCATGCCTGTTTCTTCTGTGCTTGTTAATCCTCATCTTCCGTCGCCTCCTTTGTCAGGTCATACATTGACCCGTAGAGCAGCCTGAAGTTATCCGAAAGACCAGTAAGAAACGTGCAGAATCTCTCAGGAGATGTGTCATAACAAGCAACTGAATGGACGTAGTGCTTGCTCATGACCTCCTGATCCCGCTCCATGAAATAGAGCTCGTTGCCGCCGTCTTTTGCCCGGTCAAAGCTTTCTAAAGCAATAGACTCGGGAGCAGTGATCATGAAGACGAGAACGATGATGATCAAAGAAAATGCTAAAGCTGATTCCAAAGTAGACATAAAGACCTCCTTTTTTCTGAAGAATACATTGCAGAGGTCTTTGATATTGCATACAAAGTTCGACAAAATCCGACAAAAACGACAGAGTAAATCGCCCGGCACAAACAGTGTTAGAAAACCCCGAAAACGCTTATTTCATTGGGTTTTAGCGGCTTTAAAAGGCCGGAAATTTCATAATATACTTATATTTACGATTAACCTTGATCACATGTCAAAGAACGGATTCATCCTGATCTCGTCTTCAATAGTGGAATCAGGTCCGTGCCCGGGATAGATCTCCAACTCAGGGTTAAATGTCTTGATCCTCATAACAGACTGAAGGATAAGCTTAGAGGTACCGCCGTGCATGTCCGTACGGCCTACGGATCCGCAGAAGACCGTATCACCGGTAAAAAGCTTCTCCTTACCGCCGAGACTTACGAGGAAACAAACGCTTCCCATGGTATGTCCCGGTGTCTCATAAACCGTTATTTCGATCTCGGGATCTTTATAGAAGACCTGTCCGTCTTTTCCTGATATATCCGTATATTCAAAACTGTAAACAGATTCTCTGCCTTCCATGTACGAGCAATTCCAGTAGGCGCTCTCCAGGAGCTCCTGATCTTTGCTGCTGAAGAAGATCTCAGCTTTGGGATAAGCCTTTTTCCACTCTTCAACATATTTGATGTGATCGTGGTGTCCGTGAGTAAGCAAGAGGGCCTTAACATCAGCCTTTCCTCTGGAAATACCGTAGAAATCAGGGATTTCACGCAAAAACTCTTCCGTTGCCTCAAGTGACACAGAAGGGTCAATAATAAAAATACCGGACTCGCCGGTAATGATGTACATGTTGGATTGGAGAGGCCCTATCGGGACTACTATCAGACCGCGTTCCATTCGCGATAATCAAGAGCGCCGCTGTCGATAGCGGTAACAAGGATCTCGGCAGATGCGATATTCGTAGCATAAGGGATCGTGTTCTGGTCGCATACGTCCAAAAGCTCGAAAGGATTGGACTCGCCCTTCTGATGACCGTCCCTTAAGTAGATAACGCAGTCGATGCCGTTGTATTCTGCTCTGGAAGCGAGCTGCTCGAATCCGCTTGAATAATCAACAGACAATCCGGAAACGTCCAGATCTGCTGCAGATTTGAGAAGTTTTGCGGTGTTATAAACGGAGATGAGCTGATGCTTCTCAAGCAAAGGCTTGTAGGCAATGCAGAAGTTAACCAGCAACTCGGTCTTCCTGTTGTCAGCCATCAAAACTATTTTCATCCGAAATCTCCCATTAAAGCGAATACAAGAATTTTACAGTAAAATCCACAATCGGGCAACGTATTATTATTACAAAACTGAATTCCAAAAATCGCTTTTTGCACAAGTCCTGTTATGAAGGTATAAAAGCCCCCGAAAACCTTATCCTCTTCTAGAGTTAGAAGGCAGATAGTCGCCTAATATCGGGTTCCTTGTATAAAGAGCTACAGAAGAATCGACCTGCGCATTGAAATAAGCTGCCATGATCTTTTTCGCGATGACGACAGAAGATGAACCCCACTTACCCTTCTCAACCACGAGAGCCAGGGCAACTTCCGGATTATCCTTCGGAGCATAACAGATAAACAGACCGTTGGAATACTCTTTACGCGAGTCCTCAAATCCCGTCTCAGCCGTACCTGTCTTACATACCATCTCAACAGGATAATTATTGAACTGGCCGTGGGCACTTGAATTCCAGTGATAAGTACCGGTAGCAACGCATCTCATCGCCGTTCTTACGGCATTGATGTTCTCTTCCGAGATTCCGATATCTACTGACTCTGTCTGGCCCTGATAAAGTATCGCGCCGTTGCCTGCGACTACCCTGTCGATAACATAAGGAGTACAGAGCTTATTTGTCGCGATTCCGCAGGTATATCTGCAGAGCTGAAGGATCGTAAAGCAGTTATCGAACTGTCCGATCGAAGCCTGCGCGGTATTTGACGGGAACCATGTCTTATCGTAGACGGACTGTCTTGTAAGTCTCTTATACTCACGGCTCGACATAACGCCCGGGATCTCGCCCGGAAGATCGATTCCCGACTTAACGCCCAAGCCAAATCTGTTAGCCATTGCAGAAATATTATCAATACCGGTCCTCGTGCCGAGGATCATGAAATAGATATTGCACGACTGGGCCATGGCATCATTTAACGTCAGAGGACCGTGACCATAGTCAGGATACTCAAGGCACTTAAAGATCCATCCGTCAATATCATAAGGGCTGACGCATGTGATCGTATTATTCGTAGGCGTTATTACGCCGTTCTCCAGGCCCGCCAAAGCCGTACATGGCTTAAATGTAGAGCCGGGCGCGTACATTGACATGATCGCGCGGTTCCACAAAGGAAGATCGTTTGCCGTAATCTCCTGATATTTCTCGTCAACGCCAAGATAGTATTTTACCTGTTCCTGAGCCTGTTCATCGCCGTAGTTTGCAAGGATAAAATCGTTCGGGTCGTAGTTAGGATAAGATCCCATCGCAATGACCGCACCGGTGTTAACGTTCATCATAACGAAAGCGCCTGCGGATGCCGTCTTATATCCTGATACGTCTGATTCTTTCTCCTGCAGGATGTACTCTTTAAGAGCCTGTATTCCTACCTCCTGGATCCTTGAATCGATCGTGAGATATACGGTTGCGCCTTCCTGCGGGGCTACACCGTAGCTTTGCGGCACGAAAAGGCTGTCTTCACCGTTTTTAGTCCAGATGTTATACGGAGTAATTCCGCTGCTTCCGTGAAGATATCTTTCCATCTGCGACTCAACGCCGGATTTTCCGACCATGTCGTCACTCGTATAGCCGAATGGAGCAAGATCTGAATATGTGACGCTGGAGATCTTACCTACATATCCAAGGACGTGGCATGCGTAAAGTGCCTCGGTGGTGTAATTGCGGGCATATTCCTTGCATGCAACGATGCCCATATAGTGATAATTCTGCTCTTCGAATATCCTTATGAGCTCATCAGGGACATTGCTCGCGATCTTTACGGGCGTACCCTTGATAAATGCCCAGTTGTCAGAGAATATCTGATACCTGATCCTTATGATCCTGTACGCTTCTTCGATCGTGTAATTGTTGTCGATATTGAATTTCCGGCGCAGGTAAAGGAAAAAGACGTTCGGATCAGTCTTTACATAGTCATCTGAGAAAGTAACGATAACGCCCTGCGAATAATCCTTGAGATCAAAGAGGTTGGAATCGGTCTGCCAAAGCCTTATCTTCTCTTCATCCTTCACGAACCTTGCCGCGGGATCTAAAACATAATACTGATCAAGATCAGATACGACCAGGCAATGATACTCATCGAAAAGATAGCTGAGCTCAAGACAGAGAGCGTTAAGCTCTTTATCGTCAAGATAAGCATTTGCGAGCATTACGCTGTTATATTCGGTCGTAGAAGCAAGGAGGACTCCCCTGCTGTCGTAGATATCGCCTCTGGGGGCCTGTGACACATACTGCCTTACAACACCGGATGAACTCTCAGACAATGTGTTCTGGTAATCCGAGAACTGAAGTTTTGTGGTCATGACGAGGATGATCACGCCGAACGTGACAAAACCCACACCAAGCACCAGATATCTGTTGGTCAGGAACGAGAAAAAACGTTTAAAGAGCGACCCCGCGTCGTTCTTTGAACCTCTCTCGGCATTATTATCAAATGCGCCGTAATCGTCTATCAGATTCCCAGCCATGTACCTTCACCTTTATCTTTGATGATCTCATCCTTCTTGCCGCTGCCCTTAAACGAGACAGGTCCGAGGAACCTGATGAGCAGAATCAGCGGTATCGAAGCGATCACGTTAAGCAATAACTGCGGCAGCAAAGAATAAACTATTGCTGTCATAGGAGCATAGAGGCTTGTCTCGGCTCCCGCCAAAGAGCTCCATGCGTAGATCAATATAAAGCCTGCAACCTTATAACAGAACGTCGTGAAAATGACTGCGACGATCGAGAAAGGAATATTACGGTGCATTCTGCGCGTAAAGAAAGACGAACCGATGACTCCGGCCGCAAAGAGCGTGAAAACACCGATAAATGCAGTAACTCTTACCTCTCCGTCAAGACCTATTACAGCCGGAGGAGAGAAAACATCTCTGATCATTCCGCTGATAAATCCTACTACGGCTCCGTCCCAGAACCCGTTGAAATATCCGGAAAGAACAACAAAAACAAACATCAGGTCAGCTGTCTGCCCGAGAAAACTGATCCTGTCAGGGAAAGATACCTGGAAAGAAGAAAGCAGGATAATGTAGACAGCATAAACGACTATCTTTCTTATCCTTGCTCTTGTATCTATTCCCACCAGTCTCATAATCTAAGCCCCTTAAGTGGTAGGAACTGCGGTCTCTTCAGGAGACTCCTCGACATAAGGAATCATGATAAATACGTCTTCAAGCTTACCGATCTGGGAATACGGCCTGAGTGTCGCTGTTATCTGCAGCGGATTGGAATCATCAACTGACTCGATTACTCCGATCGGTATACCTTCAGGGAAAAGGCCGCCGTCTCCGGAAGTAACGATCTCCATTCCGGGCTCAAGCTTAACATCCGGATCGATATCCGTTACAAGGCACAATCCCTGTCTCTTAAGCTCAGCATCGCCCAAGACCATAAATGTAGCGCCGTTTACGGTATTGACCTTACCTGCTACTGAAAAACCTTCATGCAGGAGCGGCAATACTCTTGATTCGGTATCCGAAGTCTCGATAACTCTTCCTACAAGGTTCATCTCAACGTCAAGAACAGGATATGAACTTCCTTCAGCGATCTCGATACCGTCAACACTTCCCGCATTAAGCCTGATCGTAGAGAACCACTCGTCAGACTCTCTTGAAAGGATCGAAGCACCGTAGATCTCGTAGTTACTGAACGTGTCCTTGATATGAAGCGCATCTTTAAGCTCCTCATATCTCAGAGCAGCTTCCTCATTCTGCGTCAACTGGTATCTTAAGTCGGCGATCTCCTCTTTTAAGGCCTCATTCTCTTCTCTGATCGCAATACCGTCAGTAATGGCGGCCCAGAAATCGCTTAACGTGTCACCTGCGTTCTTTACAAAAGACTGCGCAGGCGAGCTGACCGACTGCACGGGCTTTAACATCTTACGCACAGGGCTGTTCGGGAGCAGGCTCAAGACGGCACATGCTGCCAGGACAAGCAGGACAACAAGCGCTATAAACCATTTGGACTTTAACAGTTTTTTCAAGATAATCTCCGGATAAAGCTAACAGATCAGCCCTTCTTACCGCAGCAGTTCTTATACTTCTTGCCTGAACCGCAGGGGCAGGGGTCATTACGTCCGATCTTATCGGAATGAGCGATATTGGCATCACGGTATTCCTTTGTGATCTCCTGTCTCTTCTCATCCGTAAGAATATTCTTCCATGAAGGGATGTTGTAAAGCCAGTCGGCCTTTGCATCACGCATGTTGTAATAGAGCTTCTCGTAATCGATAACGAGCTTGATCTCATAGTTATCATCGATAGCCTCGAGATCGATATCGTCACCGTTTGTAAGGCTTGACTTGATTCCGTCAACGAAGCCTACGAAAACATCCATAGAATCCTTGGGGAATTCAAGCTTTCCGGCAAGCTCTGCTGCTGTACCGTTAAGGAACTCCTGATTGTCAGGATAGCTGCCGAGGATCTTCTCGTAAGCTACCTTCTCAAGGGCATAGTAGCGGTTGATATATTCGATGTATTCCTGTCTGTTGGAAGCATCTTCTGATTTGTCCATCCATGTCTTGTAATAACTCATTTTCGTTTTCCTCCGAAATCAATATTAAAGCTTAGCAGCTACGGCCTTGAGGAATTCCTCTGTCGTAACCGTTCTCTTGTTGTCGTTGTCTAAGAGATTATTGAGGTCGCCTGTGATAACGCCTTCCTCGATAGTAGCAATAGATGCCTTTTCGATCTTGTCGGCAAAAGCTTCCAAGTCAGCAAGACCGTCAAGCTGCGCTCTCTTCCTCAAAGCACCGGACCAGGCAAACAGAGTTGCCATAGGGTTTGTGGAAGTAGTCTCGCCCTTGAGGTGCCTGTAATAGTGACGTGTAACTGTACCATGTGCAGCCTCGTACTCGTAAACGCCCTTAGGTGAAACGAGAACGGATGTCATCATGGCCAAAGAACCGCAGGCAGAAGCAAGCATGTCGCTCATAACGTCGCCGTCATAATTCTTAAGAGCCCATACAAATCCGCCGGAAGAACGCATAACACGCGCTACCGCATCATCGATAAGCGTATAGAAATATGTGATTCCTGCTGCCTCGAACTTCTCCTTATACTGTGTGTCATAGATGTTCTGGAAGATTTCCTTGAAACGTCCGTCGTACTTCTTGGAGATAGTATCCTTAGTAGCGAACCAGAGATCCTGCTTAGTATCCAATGCATACTCAAAGCAGGATGTAGCGAAAGCGGAAATGGACTTATCTGTATTGTAAAGGCCCTGAACAACGCCGGAATCCTTATACTCAAAGATCGTCTGGCTCTCCTGTCTTCCGTCGGGATATGTGATTACGAGATCAGCTCTTGCGGGGCCGTCTACAAGGAACTCAGTGTCTCTGTAAACATCGCCGTAAGCATGTCTTGCGATAGTGATAGGCTTTTCCCAGCATGAGACAAAAGGCTTGATGCCTTTGACCAGGATAGGAGCTCTGAAAACGGTACCGTCAAGAATAGCTCTGATCGTTCCGTTAGGGCTCTTCCACATTGTGTGGAGGTTGTACTCGGTCATTCTCTGCGCGTTAGGCGTAATGGTAGCGCACTTAACAGCAACACCGAGCTCATTTGTCCTGTTGGCAGCATCGATAGTGACCTGGTCTGCTGTCTCATCTCTGTGCTTTAATCCGAGATCGAAATATTCGGTCTTCAGATCAACATAAGGCTCGATAACGATGTCTTTTATCTGCTTCCAGATAATTCTTGTCATTTCATCCCCGTCCATCTCTACAAGCGGGGTCTTCATCTGAATCTTAGCCATAAAATCTCCATTCTATAAATAATAACTAAAAGATTTTAAGACATTAGTACCTTAACGTCAAATCCGAAAATTGGGAAAAAACTCATGAAAACGCACCAGCGGGACCGTTAGATCTCGCCGATGCCTTTACCAGAATGATCTCTATTGAATATCTCTCGTCTATCAGGCCGTGTTTGAACTCGCTGTCTGAATCAGATGCAGCCAGATAAAGAGCTATAAGCCTCTTCATGTCAAAGCTTGCCGCCTGTGCACAAAGCTTTTTTGCCCTGAAATCGTTCATTCCGGTACGGTCGACCAGAACATCCGGATTACGGGCCTCCTTTGCCATTATGAGGGCCTTAATGTGATTAACGATAGAAGCCCTGATCTTGACCAGAGGCTCTTTATTGGCGATAAGCTTATCAAGCGTTCCTAATGCCTTCTGGGCATTTCCGCTGCCGCAGGCGTCCATGATGTCAAATATCTTGCCCGACAGGTCAGGCGGACAGCAAAGCTCAACGATATCGGGTGTGACTTCGGTATAACCCTTGTTTTGACAGTATAGAGATACTTTGTTTATCTCATTTACAAGCTCCATCATATTATTGGAACACCTGGAAGCCATTGAATTTGCGGCTTCAAAGCCTATCTTAAGGCCTTCTTTGCCAAAACGGCTTCCTATCCAGCCGGTAAGCTCGTTTTCCTCAAAACCGCTCATGGAAGCGACCGTGCCGTACTGGAGGAATGTCTTAAAAGCCTTCTTGCGGCTGTCTATGGAATCCTCGCAGAAGACTACAACAACAGATGAAGGAATGTCGCTTAATATCTCGATGTCCCTGTCAGTCAATTCCTTGTTCGGAAGCCCCGACTGCTTGATAACGACAAGCCTTTTGGGCGACATCCAAGGGGGCATGGAGATAAGCTCTTCAAGCTTTGCCATCTCGAACTTGTCGCCGGTCCTGGTATCTACGCAGGCAAAGTCCATATCTTCTGCTCCGGGGCCTAAGCAGACCTTTTTAAGCATCGATACGGCGCCGTCGGTCATGTAGCTCTCCTCACCGTACAAAAGCACAAGTCCCAATGAATCAGACTCTTTGCTGATCTTGGAAAGCATCTGTCTGGCGTTCAAAACACCTTTGGGAAGAGCCTTTGGCTTTGCCATCTGCTGCTAGCCTCCGAAAACTTCAGGGTATCTGCTCTTAAAGAGGATATCAGTATCGACGTCTTCAGAACAGCCGTCGATCCTTCCGATGGAGCCGGTCTGCCACATCGTGTAATCACCTTCATAAGAAGTCTCTTTGACGTAGTGAGCAAGCCATACGTCATAATCAGCAGGCTCCCAGATTATCTCAAGATAATACTTGCTGGCATAAAGGATCGTACCATAGCCGTTCTCGGTCATGATGCCTGCAAACTCATAGAACAGATTATTGATATCCACGATGCTCATTTTGTACTTCTGGAAATGAGACCAGCTCTCCCAGTCAAACGCTACGGGAAGATCGATCTCCTTATCCGCAAGGACTTTGAGGAGCTCATTGCAGTGCTCATGGAGTTCTTCGAGATTGCAGTCGGTCGAATAGTAATAAACGCCGATCTTAAGACCTGCGGCCTTGGCATCGACATAATATTCTTCGAATTTACGGTCTTCGCCAAGCTCGCCGTTGTTGTAGATCATGGCCCTGAGATATACGAATTCACATCCAGCGGCTTTGACCCTGTTAAAATCGATGTCACCCTGATATCTCGAGACATCAATACCATAAGCGATGTCGTCTCCGGGATATCTGGCCATGAAATCACTGTACGCCAGCGTCGTGTGCGTATCTTCTCCGCCACCGCCGCCGCCACCGCCGCCGCTGGGTCTGTATACCTTAACGGTCATGCTGCCGGTCTTGGTGTTGTTGGCATCATCAGTCAAAGTCATGGTGATCGGATAACTGCCGGGCGTAGATGTATCTACCTCACCCTCGATCCGGATATCGACATCGCTGTCGCAGTCATCGATGAATCCGACGTATCTGTTGATATCAAACTCCGTATCCACCTGAATACTTACGCTCTCAGGAAGATTGAGCCACATGGGCGCAGTCGTATCCTCTTCAGGAGCCTGCATGTGCGGAATAGTAGGAGTAGGAGAAGGCGTGATCTCTTCGGTAGTTGTTGTAGTTACCTCTTCTGTAGTCACTACTGTCTCTTCTTCAGACGTCTTGACAGGCTCATCGTCGTCATCTGTCTCACGTCCGCTGTTCCTCTGGCAGCCTGCCAGGAACGCAAAGCTGACTGATACCGCAAGCAAAGCGGCAACCAAAGATCTTGCATTTCTTGACAGGTAATTAGGCATTTTCTTCATACAAAAATCTCTCTTTTTCCTTCCAATTTTCCCATAATGTAATCAGATTATAACAAACATGACCGTTTTTCTTATGCGACTTATAGGACAATTTATGGCAAAGGAAAGATCAATAATTCAGTATCACTGCCCCTTCCCTGTCGGTCCTAAAGACCTCGCAGCCGTATGAATCAAGCCTTTCGAGCGTTTCGGGCGTAGGATGGCCGTAGAAATTATTCTTTCCTACAGATATTACGGCTGCTTCCGGAGAGCATGCCTCTATAAAATCTTCTGAAGATGAATATTTCGACCCGTGATGGGCGACTTTTAAGATGTCGCAGTCAATATTCATGCCGCTTTTTAGTATTTTTTCTTCTGTTTTTATTCCGATATCTCCAGTAAACAAAATGCAGGCACTCTCCTCACCTTCTATATGAAGCATGGCCACCAGGCTCTCTTCGTTGCCGCCTCCGGAGCCTGATGCAGGATAAAGAATGTCCAGATAAACCGTTTCAGACAGAAGTATCAGGTCTCCAGAGCACACAGAGTCAATACTTGAGAGGTATCCTGATCTTTTTCCGTCATCAAACCCCACAGCTTCAAAGAATTCCCGCACATCCTTGTCCTCAGCGCCGGGCCCGGGTACATATGAAGTAATAATCTGCTTTGTCCTGCCCCGGTCATACAGGGCCGCTATCCCGCCTGCGTGATCCACATCCCAGTGGCTCATTAAGCAGATATCGACCTGATATATCCCGTAATAATCAAGGATATTGCATACTGTTTCAGCGCCTTCATCGTATGTTCCTGCATCTATGAGACATGTCAAATCCTCTGTCATTATCAGGCAGCAGTCGCCCTGTCCGACATCAGCAAAAACGACCTTCGCTGACGGCTTATCAAGTATCGAAAACACTTCGAATCCGGTCATTACAGCCAGAAGCAGCGCGGCCGGCTTAAGAAATATCCTCTTCAGGATACTTGGCGGGATCAGCAAAAGAAAAACCACAACAGCCGTAACGGCCAAAAATGCTTGTGAAAGATGGATAGCAGATATGTTTCTTTCAGTAATACTGCCGCCAAAAGACACCAGTTTTTGAAGCACATTCAGGCACAGACATAGCGGTGAAGACAAAAATTGTGCCCCAAACGGCATAAGTAGACATAAAACCACACACGGCACAAAGAAAGCGCAGGCAGTCTGGGCAATAAATGATCCCGCGGTCTGAATGCCCAGGTGTTCAAGATCGATCTTCATGGAGATATCTTCCCAGAAAGGGATCATGCCAAGGCTTGCAGCTATCGTAGGACTGATTATTCCTGCCAAAAAATCGCCTGAATGCAGCTTTTTAAGGACCCTCGAGATCTTATCGCTATACATCTTGATCGCGATCACGGCGCAAAAGCTCATCCGGAAGCCTGATGACATCGCACAGAACGGATCTGCAGTAACCATTACCAGCGAAGCCACGCTCAGAGCAGACACCCAGTCCCGCATCGCAAATATGCAGATGCTCATAATTGCTGCCCTGGTAACCGAATCGCTCCAGCCCGTAAGGCAGCCTATCAAAAGAGCAAAGACAATATATATGAAAAATGCTTTTTTTCTTTTGACTTTGAGGGTATCCAGGATCATGGGGAGCCCTGCCAGAAAGCCTGCAAAATGGGTTCCCGAGACCGCCAGAAGATGCGAACAGCAGGACAACTTAAAATCACGCTTAGTGCCGTCACTTATAAGAGATCTGTCACCGGTGCAAACTGCCGCAGCCAAAGCCCTCTCCTCTTCACTAAATGTGCCTGACACTGCGCCAACAGCGCCTTTTCTGAGCTCAAAGAAAAACTTGCGGAGAAGCCCTGTAACATTTTGCGGAAATGATGCTCTGCCGACCAGTTCATAACTGTCGCAGGAGATCACGTAAAGTATCCCCTTTTTCTTCAGATACCCTTTGTAATCGAATTCTCCCGGATTGCCTGCGCTCTCGGGCTCCTTGAGCTTGCCGTGCAAAACTACCTCATCACCCGCACTGATATTCTGCGGAATCTCTTTATAAAACGCGGCTTTTGCATATACACCGCCTTCGAGCCTGACGGTCATGTCTATGCCGCCTGCAAGGTCATAAGAAACTTCTGTAACAGTGCAGCTGAACGCGCCGTTTTGAGGGGTTAAACAGGCGGATAATCTTGAATGAATATACATCCCGTTATAGACAATGATCAGGCTGAGCAGAAAGCCAGCTAACAAGAGGATATATTTTCCTTGTTGTCCAGCTGAAAGCGTTATGTTACGGGACCTTCGGGAGCTAATGAATAAGCATGCACCGAGAGTAGTCACGGCCATAACCACAGCCGGCACAAACGATTCAAACCGGTAACACAGGACACAGCAAAGAATGAGCATAGCCGCAGGAATCAGACAGGGTCTCCTTTTGAAAGAATCAGCTGCATAAGACAGTTCCTCAAGTCTCAGAAGCAGCTTCTCTCCAAGCGCCGAAAACCAAGTGTTATGGTGTGTTTTGCCATAAATATTCTTCATGTTAAAATTCTAAGGAACGTGTTTGTCGGTTTTCGTCTCAATTTCAGGCTGAAAAACCGACAAAATGCGACAAAAACGACAAGTTGAACACTATGGACAGAGTTATAAACATATGAGCATTAATTACGGAAAGATCAGATATCTTAAGACATGCGCATCGATAAAGGACCTGCCAGACGACAGCCTTCCCGAGATCGTGCTTGCAGGAAGATCCAATGTCGGCAAATCCTCTCTGGTAAATGCTCTGGGCAACAATAAAAAGCTTGCCAGAGTCTCACAGACGCCCGGAAAAACGCAGCAGATCATATATTTTGATCTGGATTCACAGGCGATCCTTGCAGATCTTCCCGGATACGGCTTTTCCAAGGCTTCCAAAGCTAAGAATTCAGGCTTTTCCGAGCTTTGCGACAACTATTTCAAGGTCAGGACAGGCATAGACCTGGTCCTTCTTCTCATCGATATAAGGCACGAACCCTCAAATGACGATGTTGCGATGCTTAACTTCTTAAACAGTGCGAATCTGCCTTATTTTCTGGTTTTTACCAAGTGCGACAAGCTCTCTGCCCAGCAGGTCAGAAACCAGCTTCAGATGATGTCAAAATGCCTTGATTTTGCTGAAGATGCCCGTGTTTTCGCGGTCTCATCGAGCGAGACAAACCCTCAAAAATCAGGATTAAATGATTTAAAGCAGGCTGTCTCTGATGAGGTATGCAAATAATGAACAATCTTTTGAATACTTTTCGTGCAAATTTTTGTATTAGAGTACTTTGAAATATTTTTTGTCTTAGATATCATTTAATTAGTTTTCTTTAGGGGGATTTGTTCTGCCATGAGCGACTTAGATGTCAGTAAAGACTTTAAGGCTATTACTTTGGCACCTTTCGGCCCCATTGGCATTATTTCGCATACTTCCAACAAAGACTTTGTACAAAGGGTTTCAGACGACCTTTCCATCAGAAGAAAGCGCCGTTCATTAAGACCTGACAACGTTTTTGCCAATACTCCCGGCTATTACCGTGAGAATTATGTTTTTGATTCAGAGCTTATCCGTTTCCAGACAGGTGAAGGCAAGTTCTCCATCGGAGAGAGCGCCAGAGGTCATGATATTTTTGTCATTACTGATGTTCTTTCCCATAATCTCGAGATCGAACTTACTGACGGCTCACATGTCATCTCCCCTGATGACCAGTATATGGATCTTTTGAGGATCCTTTCCACACTTAAGGGCAAGGCTAAGAGAGTCAACGTCATAATGCCTTTCGTCTATGAAGGCAGACGCGAGAAGCTCGATTCACACAGAGAATCCTACGATTGTGCGGATATGCTCAAAAAGCTTTACGAACTGGGCGTATCCAATCTCATTGTTTTCGATCCGCACGACGAGAGAATCGCAAATGCGGTTCCTCTTATGTCGATCGAAATGCCCCGCTGCCAGTTCAAGATGACTTCTACCCTTTTGAACAAGTTCGGATCATTAAGATTAGACAAAGAAAGCACGCTCGTGGTAAGCCCTGATGAAACAGGTGTATCGCGAGCTATTTTTTACGCGTCAAACCTCAATCTTCCCTTAAGCCTGTTCTACAGAAAATATACCGGCAAGCCCGGTCAGAACGGCAGGATCTTCGAGTACTTAGGCGAAGATGTCACCGGAATGGACATTCTCCTTATCGATGACATGATCAATTCGGGCAACACCATGTTCAGAACGGCTGAGCAGCTCAAGGCTGCAGGCGCCAAAGACATTTACTGCCTTGCTCCCTTTGCCCTTTTCACCAACGGCCTCGAAGAGTTTGACAAGAAATACAAAGAAGGCGTATTTAAGTGCGTCTGCACCACCAATCTCATCTATGCTCCGGAAGAGCTTCAGTCACGGGAGTGGTATCTGGCTGCGGACATGGTCCCCTATATGGGCAGGATCATAGACGCGCTTAATGTCGATGAATCTGTTTACGACCTCATCAATTCGACCACCAGACTCCAGGATCTCAAGAGTCAGATGAGAATCGATGAGTTGTTTGAAGACGATAATATATTGAACGAAACCAATTAAGGCATGAAAGGCAGGCTGCAATTATGACATCAGCATCTGACGAAAGAGCTTATTCCCGCTACGACCAATACGGCGACAACCCCATGGCGCCGGTAGGACCTATCGGTCTTATTGCTCTCAGAGGAAGTGAGGATTTCACCCAGAAGGTTAACTTCTACCTCAACAAGAGACGTAACGAGTACCAGAAGGAACAGATCGTCAATACTTATCCGGGATTCTTCAGAGAGGATTACACGATCCCTGTGGAGAACGCCAGATTCTCATCAGGTGAAGGTAAGGCTGTCGTAAAGAATACCGTTAGAGGCCATGACCTCTTCCTCATCAGCGACGTAATGAACTGCTCCTGCACCTATAAGATGTTCGGCCAGGAAAACCGCATGAGCCCCGATGATCACTATCAGGATCTCAAGCGTGTCATTCTCGCATGCTCCGGCAAATCAAGAAGAATCAATGTCATAATGCCTTTCCTTTACGAGAGCCGCCAGCACAAGAGAAATGCCAGAGAGTCTTTGGACTGCGCTTTCGCGCTCGAAGAGCTCTACAATCTCGGTGTAGCCAACATCATTACCTTTGACGCACACGACGAGAGAGTTGCAAATGCCATCCCTCTCGCCGGCTTTGAGAGCCTCCCTACCACATACCAGATCATCAAGGAAATGTACCGTCAGGTACCTGATCTCCAGTTCTCCAACGGCAAGTTTATGATCATCTCCCCTGATGAAGGCGGTATCGGCAGAGCAATGTACTACGCATCCATCCTCGGTGTCCCTCTCGGAACGTTCTACAAGAGAAGAGACTACACCAAGATCGTTGACGGCAAGAACCCTATCGTTGCTCACGAATTCTTGGGTGATTCCGTTGAAGGCATGGATATCCTCATCGTTGACGACATGATCTCATCCGGTGATTCCATGATCGATATCGCACGCGAAATGAAGGACCGCGGCGCACGCAAGGTATTCTGCGCTGTTACTTTCGGTCTTTTCACCGAAGGCATCGATCACTTCAACAAGGCTTACGAAGAAGGCATCATCAATAAGGTCTTCGCTACAAACCTGATCTACAGAAGACCCGAGCTCTTAGAGGCTCCCTGGTTTGCAGACGTTAACCTCTGCAAGTTCGTAGCGCTCCTCATCGATGCCATCAACCACGACGCTTCGCTTTCGAGCCTCATCAATCCTACTGAGAAGATCAAGAAGCTCCTCAAGGAAAAAGAAGGTATTAACTTATAATGGCTAATACCGGCAGATCTCGTTCGTCAAGCTCTTCAAGAGGCGGTTCCAAAAAGACCTCCTCACGTTCAGGCACGCGCTCTAATTCCGGAAGAAAGACTACTTCTTCCAGAAGCAGAACTGCGCCTGTAAAAGAAGAGTCAGGATTTGCCGGAGTCATCAATAAATTCGCGGCTTCAAAAGCAGCTATGCCTGTTATTTTTCTCGGAGCAGTTATCCTGATAGTCGGATTAGACCTTCTTATCAGCTGGAATAAATACGAGATGTTCTTTAAGATCCTCGGCATCGAGCTTCTTATCGCCGCTTTAGTCTGGGGCGTCATGACAATGGTCTTCTCAGGCAAAAAGAATAAGGATTCGGATAACGAGCCTTCAGACGAGGTATAAAGCCTTGACTCTTGACGGCATCACCTGTCAGCTCCTCGCAAATGAGCTTAATAAAGAGCTTGAGGGTAAGCGTGTAGATAAGATCTACATGCCTGACAAGCATACCGTTATCCTCCATATAAGATTTACAGGCGGTTACAGAAAGCTGCTTATCTCAATAGATCCCGGTTCTCCCCGCATCTGTTTTGCTGAAACCACTGCCGAGAATCCTTCTATGCCCCCGTCTTTCTGTATGCTCCTGCGCAAATATCTTGCTGGTTCGCGAATTGAGAAAGTAACCAATCCCGGTTACGAGCGAATAATCGAGATAACAGTCAGCAACAACGATGAATTAAGAGACCGCAAGCTCTATACCCTTACAGTAGAGCTTATGGGCCGTTTTTCTAATCTCGTGCTCATAAATGAGACCGGCAAGATCTTAGATTCCGCTATCCATGTTGATTTCTCTGTCTCCAGAGTAAGAGAAGTCATGCCTGCCAGAGTCTACATCTATCCTCCGGCCCAGGATAAGCTCTCACCTGACAGGGCCCTTGAGATGGCGCGTCAGGGCGACCTTCCAATTATGGAATCCGAGCTTTCGAGACCCATCGAGAAAGCTTTGGTAGGTTCGATCCAGGGCCTTTCCCCTGTACTTGCCGCATACATATCCGACTGTGCCGACCTTGATGACCGTAAAACATTATCGATGCTGTCTGATCTCGAAAAGTCAAAGCTCAACGCTTCTGTTAAGGCTTTCCTTGAATCAGTTACCGGAGGCACTTATTCCGCACGGATCTTCTACGATGATAACGATGAACCCGCTGATGCATCCATAGTCGATCTCAAGGGCTATGCCGGATCCGAGACCGTGTCATCCATATCTGAAGCCATTTATCTGAGCTACCGCGCAAGAGATTCCAGGCTCGTCCTCGATATGGGAAAAGACCGCCTGATACAGATAATATCCAACGCTCTCGCGAGAGTCATCAAGAAGAGAGAACTCCACGAGCAGGACCTTGAAGAAGGCAAAAAGGCGGATGAATACAAGCATTCCGGCGATCTTATCCTCACGTACAAGTACATGATAAAGCAGGGCTCTTCGAATGTAACACTTACCGACTACACCGAAGAAGGCCAAAAGGATATATCTGTCGCCTTGAATCCTACGCTCGACGCTTCCGGCAATGCCCAGGAGTACTACAAGCGCTTCCATAAGGCAAAGCGCAAGATGGAGCTTGCCGAGAAATACTTAAAAGACGACGATCTTGCAGCGCAGTATCTGCGTTCGCTTTTCGCTGCGGTCAATGCGGCTACAAGCCTTGAAGACATTCAGGCGATCAATGAAGAGATCAGGATAGAAATAGCCGGAGATTCAGGGTTCCGCAAAGGCCAGGCCGTCAAAAAGAACAACACTGGCGATCCTAACAAGATGGTCGGTGTCGCCAAGTCCGGCAAGGCTTCATCAAGAGCTTTAAGGGAAGCCGCCAAGAGAGCTAACCAGGGCAAAGGCAATAAAGACAAAGCCAAGGACCGTCCGCTTCCCTGCCGCAGATACATGACTTCTGACGGATATGAGATCCTTGCAGGCAGAAATAACATCCAGAACGAACAGCTCACTTTCCACACGGCATCAAGACGTGACTGGTGGTTCCATGTAAAGGGACTTCCCGGAACTCACGTTATCCTTAAGACAAAGCCCAATGAGGAGATGCCTTCTGATAATGCAGTCCTTGAAGCGGCAAGCCTCGCTGCATTCTTCTCCAAAGCCATTATCCTTGAAGAGCATATGACATCCGAAGATTCAAAGCCGGGACAGCTTAAGGCAGAAGTCGATTACTGCCCTGTTTCCCATGTAAAAAAGATTCCGGGAGCAAAGCCCGGAATGGTGATCTACGAAGGATATTATTCGGTTCTGGTGGAAGCCAAAGAGCCTTATTCAAAGGACTTATAAATCTTATCCCTGAATTTGGATTCCTCTAACGAGAAAATGCAGCCGCAGTATTTTTGCCTGTAAAGGCCGATCTCCCTTGCCATGTCCTGACCCTGCCTGAATCCCGGTCTGAAATCCATATATTCAAACTTAACACCGTACTTGGAAGCCTTCATATCGCTTATCTCAGCGATCTTGTCGTGCTGCTGGTACGGGCTTACCAGCAAAGTCGTGCAGAAAGAAGCATAGCCGTTTTCAGATGCAAACTTCGCCACATGATCCATACGGATGTCATAGCACATCTCACATCTTGAAGCGAACTCTTCAAGATAAACTTTAGAAAGCCAATAATCCTGCATGCATTCCGTTCCTTCGGAAATCAGATTGATCCCGAAATGCTCACATGCTTTGGAAAGATTCTCATGACGCCTGTCGAATTCGAACTGCGGCTGGATATTAGGGTTATACCAATAACAGTCAAGATCTCTTCCTGCGGAAGTCAGGAGATCCAAAGGATACATGGCACAAGGCCCGCAGCAGCAATGAAGGAGCATCTTCCCCATCAGCTGTTATCACCGTTCCTTTCGGAATTCTGCCAGTCTTCGATGGAGATATTCTCGTAGCGCGGAGGAATAACATCAGTATTCTTCATGCCCGCGATAAAAGACGGCGGAGGCGTGATGCCAATGTGCTCGAAAGCTCTTAATGTAAGAACTCTTCCCCTCGGTGTCTTAGCCAGGAATCCGTTCTGAAGCAGGAACGGTTCGTAAACGTCTTCAATAGTCACAGGATCTTCACCTGTACATGCAGCCAGAGTCTCAAGGCCGACAGGGCCGCCCTTAAAGATATCGGCGATCGCGGTAAGCACTCTTCTGTCAACGGCATCAAGACCTACTTCATCGATATCAAGAGCCTTAAGGCCGTAATCGGATACTTCTTTGTCGATCTCATCCTTCTCAAGGTAAGATGCGAAGTCTCTCATTCGCTTAAGGAGTCGTATCGCGATTCTCGGGGTGCCTCTGGATCTTGACGCTATATTGCGGAGACCTTCTTCGTTGATAGCGATACCGAGAAGGCCTGCGTCACGTTTAAGGATCTCCATGAGATCTTCTGTCTCATATAATTCGAGGCGGTGGATCATGCCGAAGCGGTCTCTTAAAGGAGCGGAGATCATTCCGGCTCTCGTCGTAGCGCCTACCAGTGTGAAGTGAGGCAGATCAAGCCTTACGGATCTTGCGGCAGGGCCTTTGCCGATCATGAGATCAAGGCAGTAATCTTCCATCGCAGGATAGAGTACTTCCTCGACATTCTTGTTGAGCCTGTGTATCTCGTCGATAAATAAGACTTCATTCTCATTGAGGTTAGTAAGAAGCGCTGCCAGATCGCCTGCCTTCTCAATAGAAGGTCCTGTGGTGATATGCATGGAGACGCCCATCTCAGATGCTATGATGCCTGCAAGAGTCGTCTTGCCCAATCCCGGAGGGCCGTATAAAAGAACATGGTCTAACGCTTCACCGCGCTTCTTGGCGGCATTGATAAAGATCCTGAGGTTATTCTTTACCTTGGTCTGGCCGGAATACTCATCAAAGGTGACAGGCCTTAACGCCTTCTCCTCTACATCACCGGGCTGTCTCAGCCTTCCTAAGACGCGCTCTTCCTCATTATCTTGTTCGTTAAAATTCATCATTTATCGTGACCGTTCCTTAGCCGAACTTCTTTCCTGCTGCAAGCTTCAATGCCTTACGGATAAGGTCTTCCAGACCGATTCCGTCTTCATATGCCGAAGCTACAGCGTCTGCAGCTTCCTGATCTTTATATCCTAACACAACGAGCGCACCGACAGCATCCTGCATGACGCCTGAATCGACATTGCCTGAAGCCGGAGATACAGTAGGCGCAACACTTATTGCTGCCGTCTTTCCGAGCTGGTCCTTAAGCTTATCCTTGAGCTCTAAGATGATCCTCTCTGCCGTCTTCTTGCCCAATCCCTTTACGCTTGTAAGGAGCGCGATATTGCTGCTCATGACAGCTGCAGCGATCTGCTCTGCAGATAAAGAAGCACAGATGGAATGAGCGACCTTGGGACCGATACCGCTTACTGTAATGAGCTTTAAGAACATCTCCTTCTGGTCGCGCGAATTAAAACCATAAAGAGAAATGTCATCTTCCTTAACGCTCTGATAAAGGTAGACCGTTACTTCGTCGCCAAGTAAGCCAATCTCAGCCGAGATGCCGAGAGGACAATTGATGAGATAACCGATACCGTTATTCTCGATAACTATCTGCTGGTCGTTACGGTCTGCCAATAATCCCTTGATATATGCGTACATTCTAATATCTCCCTATACTGATATAAGTATTCTATCAATAAATCAGACAAATCCTTCGTTGCGGTTCGAATATCCGTATCTGCCGTACTGGTAGCCGGATACGGCCTTGCCTGCAAACGCAAGCCCGGTATTCGCAAGAGTTATGGCCAGAGCTAATGCATCCGCAGCGTCATCAGGCTTCGGAACTTCCTTAAGCCCAAGGATAGACTTGGTCATTATCTGTACCTGCTTCTTCTCAGCCTTACCGTAACCCGTGATGGCGAGCTTTACCTGCCCCGGCGTAAACTCATATACTTCGATGCCTGCCCTGGCAGCCTCTACGAGCACTGTGCCTCTGGCCTGAGCCGTTCCGATGACCGTCGTATGGTTGTGTCCCATGAAAAGTTCTTCTACGGACATAAGGTCAGGCTTATACTGCTCAAGGATAAATCTGAGCTTATCGCTGATCGCCAGAAGTCTTAACGGGAAATCCACACCGGCTTTAGTCTCTATGACGCCGTAATCGACTGCGGTAAGCTTATTGCCCTTCTTGTCGATAATGCCGTAACCCGTAATGGCATAACCAGGGTCGATACCGATTATCCTCTTAACAACGGGTTCTGTAGCCATAGTACTCCTGCCTTATATAAACATTTGTTCGTATTATACAATAACGCGAAAACAAATCAAGTTATAACGTCTATTATCGCGGGCTTCTTCTCCGGCTTGTCAGGACCTATTTCATATGCGCTGAGTATCAGCTCCATGGCGTCGAAAAGCCTTTCTTCGGATATATCTCTGTCCTCGCCGGTATAAAGCGCACAGAGCGAATCTCCTCTTTCTACCCTGTCGCCGATCTTTACGAAGAACCCAATGCCTGCGCCGTAATCGATTGCATCAGTCTTAGCAAGGCGGCCTGCGCCGAGAAGGACTGAAGCCTGTCCTATTAAGTCAGCCCTCATGCCCCGGACATATCCCGCATCAGGCGAATTAACATGCATGCAGTCGAAAGGCTTTGCAACATAAACGGGTGATCCCGCAGCATTTATCTCTCCGCCCTGGGACTTGATGAGTTCTTTATATTTTTCATAGCAGCTTCCGTCTGAAAGCCTTGCCCTTATCTCATCCTTTAAGACTTCAGGGCTCATGCCGGCGTCTTTTCCCGCGAGCGTTATCAGCCGGAAAGCAAGCTCGGTCACGACTTCCTTGACGTCCTCCTCGCCCTTGCCGGTGACGGTATCAAATACCTCCTGCATTTCGAGGATATTACCGCAGAATCTGCCCAAAGGCTGGTCCATATCAGTGATGACCGCAACGGTCTTTCTGCCTGCGAGATTGCCTATCTTGATCATGGCTTCGGCAAGTTCTTTTGCCATAGCATAATCCTTCATGAAAGCTCCGGAACCGCATGTAACGTCAAGTACGATAGCCTTTGCACCGCCCGCGATCTTCTTGCTCATGATGCTCGATGCGATAAGCGGAATTGAATCGACTGTTCCCGTAACATCTCTTAAGGCGTAGAGTATCTTATCCGCAGGAGCCAGATCGGGAGTCTGGCCCGATATGACCATGCCGGTCTTCTTAACAAGCTCAGGAAAATCCTTTGAATCCACCTCTACGTTAAAGCCTTTTATCGATTCGAATTTATCTACAGTACCGCCCGTAAAGCCCAGACCTCTTCCGCTGAGCTTGACCGTCTCTACACCGAAGGTAGCGATAAGCGGCAAAAGTATCGGAGTGATCTTGTCACCTACGCCGCCCGTGCTGTGCTTATCAACAGGAATGCCCCCGAGATAAGACAGATCCATCTGGCTTCCGGATGCTGCCATCTCCAGAGTAAGCGTAGTCATCTCACGTTCATCCATGCCGTTTAAGACTATCGCCATCAGAAGAGCCGATATCTGATAATCGGGAATACTGCCGTCCGTAACGCCTGCAACGAAAAACTTTATCTGTTCATCGGTAAGACTTTGCTTATCTCTCTTGGCGATGATAATGTCCCGCATGTTCATGGAAGATCACCTCCGTTAAAGGTCCTAATAAAGATATTATAATCAATATACGTGTTAAATTTTCCTTTTGTGCTAAACTATTTCAAATCACAAAACCTTACGGAGGCTTTAAATGGCCGAGAATACAACTACATCTTCAGTATCAGCACCGTTATCCGTCATCATCATCGGTTGCGGAAGAGTCGCAGAAAAGCATTTGAAGGCTATCTCCAAGCTTAAGGGGTTAGATCTTAAGGCTGTCGTAGATACCAATCCCGATTCAGCGAAAAGGCTCTTAGGCTCTGTTAAGGGTTTTGCGGGCGTAAAGCAATACAGTGACTATAAGACCGCCATTGATGAAGTTAAGCCTTCCATAGTATCTGTTACGGTTCCTTCGGGACTTCATTTCCAGATCGCCAAATACGCAATGGAACACGGATCAAATCTCCTTCTCGAGAAGCCCATGACAATGTCAGTATCAGAGGCCAGAGAGATCTTTGAGCTGTCCGGTAAAACAGGTCTTAAGATCGCAATGGGACACATATACCGTTACCTCCCTATCGTAGGTCTTATCAAAGAAGATATCGCCGAAGGCAAGTTCGGCAAGGTAACTCACGGCTCTATCTATGTCCGCTGGGGACACGGCGAGGATTACTATCAGAGCGCTGCTTGGCGCGGCACCTGGAAGAGTGACGGCGGCGCCCTCATGAACCAGACTATCCATGCCATCGACCTTCTCGTATGGCTTATGGGTTCAGAGCCCGAAGAGGCTTCCGCCATGATCGCCAAGCGCATAAGAAATATAGAAGCAGAAGATCTCGGTATGGCTGTATTAAGACTTGAGAACGGAGCCCTCGCACAGATCGAAGGCACGACGGCCACTATCCCTTCCAAGCATACGGCAGAGTTCTCAGTCTTCTGCGAGAATGCCCAGCTCACCATGGGACTCGATTCCGGCAAGCCCCACATCGCAGTCTACGGAGTTAAGCCCAACGGCAAGACCAAGAAGCTGAACGGTTATTACATCCGCAAGCAGTTCAAGACAGGCGGTCTTTTCTCATATAAGTGCGCTCTTAACCCGCATCTCGGCATCTATAAAGATCTCTGTGATTCAGTTATAGAGAACAAGAATCCTATCGCAGACGCTTATGCAGGATTCTCTTCAGTCGATACTCTCCTCGGCATCTATAAGTCAGCCAAGGAAGGCCATCCTGTCTCCCTGCCTCTTAAAGATGACTTCAATTCAGTTGATATGACGGGCTTTTTCGACTGAGGCACATACAAACGACTTAAAAAACGTCATTACATAAAAATAGGTGTTGACTTGTAAAACCCTTATGGCTATAATAACTGACGTTGTTAACGCACCTCTAGCTCAGATGGTAGAGCAACTGACTCTTAATCAGTGGGCCCAGGGTTCGAGTCCCTGGAGGTGCACCAACCAAAAGAAAGCGCTTCGTGAATCACGGAGCGCTTTTTGTTTTGATTGTATTTGTGCTTACTGGAAGTCGTCGTCCAGGAATTCCTTGAAGTCGTCGAAAGTCTCTTCTGAAGAAACGATCGTCGTAGTTCTCTTCTGTTCCCAGATAGGAACCATAGGCTTCTTAGGTTCTTCAGCCTTGGGCTCCTCTGCCTTAGCTTCTTCAGCAACTGTTTCAGCCTTAGGCTCTTCAACGGGAGCAGCTTCAGCCTTAGGTTCTTCAACAGCCTTAGCTTCCTGTGCAGCCGCCGGAGTCTCGGCAGCAGCCTGTTCTGCGGGTGCCTGTTCAGGCTTAGCTTCTTCGGGCTCAGGCTTCTTATATTCGAGAGCCTCTCTGACTGCTCTTTCTGCAGCTTCACGGATCTCTTTTTCTTCAGCTTCCTGGGCAGCCTTCTCTTCAGCTTCCTTGGCAGCCTGTGCAGCAGCAGCTTCTTCTGCTGCCTTTTTGGCTTCCTCTTCAGCCCGGGCGGCTTCTCGTGCTGCCTTTTCTTCAGCTTCCTTGGCAGCGCGTTCCTTGGCTTCTTCAAGAAGTCTCTGCTGGAGGAGACGGCGCTCTTCGCGCGCTTTGTTCTTGGCCTCTTCTTCAGCCTTCTGATCCTGCTCAGCCTTCAGGCTTTCTTCAATAGCTTTACGCTTCTCTTCGTTAGCCTTACTGATGTTCGAAGACTTAAGATCACTGATGGACTCGGAAGCATGAACGGCCTTGCTCATGATGGCATCCATCTTCTTGCGGCTTTCAGCCTGAGAACGAGCCTCCTCTTCAGCGACCTTATTGCCGAGAGACTGCAGATTTGCAAGCTCTTCAGCAGTTACTGCAGGTACGACTGCATCGGTAATACGCTCAGTTACGGCAAAAGCAGCCGTATTGATATCTACGTCACCGACCTCGGAAACACTGAAGTCAGATGCAGCCGCATTGATAGCTTTAATATCCGGAAGCTCAACTCCGGGAAGCACTTCATATTTCTTTTCTTCTCTCATAACCCGTCATCCTTTAAAAGCAAGTACTAACTCTATTAATCCGATAATAAACAACGCTAAACCGATACCTAACATTATGATCGAGAGCTTGCTTACTCTCGAAGGCTGCTTCGGCTGTGTCTCGGCCGCTGCCACCTCCGGTTCTTTTGTCTCCGGTGCCTCCTCCCCGGCTGTTTCCGGAGCCTGCTCTGATCCTTCTCCTGCGCACTTCTTAATTATCTCGTGCGCATTCACGAGTTCAGGCTTGATGGCCTGTGACAGATCCTTAAATGTCTCAGCTGATGATTCAAACTTTTCGGCCGAACTCTCAAGAGTATTCGGATCCGGTGCTTTTGTCCCCTCAAAAAGCATTACACCGAAGCTTGCATCATCACTCGCGTTGCTTGAACCTACGATGAATTTCTGTACGGTCTCAAGCACGGACTTCTCGCCTTCTTCCCTGCCGGCAGTAAATGTCTCTGCCATCTTGGCTACGACAGGCTTGACGAGTCCCGCTTCTTCGTTATATACGCTGTCCTGTACGCCGTCTGTCATGAGCGCAATGGCATGCACATCATCGACAGTCGTCTTAAGGAAACGCAGATAGTTATCTGCATGAGCGGCAGTAACAAAGTATGTCTTGCCGTCCTTATCGTTCTGCGGCATCGAGATAGGGCTGACACCTGAGGGCGAGATCCTTACGATCAAGCCGTCGCCGATGTGTCCGATCATCATTCTTCTGTCCTTGACCGCTACGAAAAGAAGCGTGCAGGACAATCTGTCGATCACATCGATGGTGCGCTCTTCCATGATACCCGCGAAAGCGACACGAAGCTTAGCCATAAGATATCCCCTTACGGCTGCCTCCCTGTTCTCGCTGTACAAAGCATCGAAATGCTCACAGAGAATATCTGTAATTACATGGACCGCACAGTCAGAACCGAATCTTGCATCCGTATACTGCTTACCGCCGGCTCCGTCAGCAATACATACAACCGATACGCCGTTTTTTGTAACTGCGTATGAAGCATCCTCGCAAGGAGTTCCGCGGTTGACATGCTTATTACCGATAGTAGTAATTGCGCCAACTGTAATTCCCGTATACATTATTCGTCCTCGTTAATGAATTTCATGAAATCATCAATATCAACAGCAGTACCTTGAGGTGCTGTATCCATTGTATAAAGGGCATCATCGTTCATACCGGAAGATACGATAGATGATGATGAAGATCCGAGGAATTCGAAGAGTTTGCCGAAATCCGTAGAATTGATGGAAATAGGCTCTTCTCTCTTAACGGAAAGTCTCTTAAGACAGTCAAAGTCAACACCGGAACCGACGCCGATATTGAATACTACGAGCTTGTCGTCGCGCTCAAGCTCATTGCAGGCCTTGATCGCAAGCTCCATATTTGCGACAGCGTTAGGGCCCTGGGGCGCGCCGTCTGTAATTACTACGAGCCAGGGCTGGAAATACTTGATGCCCATCTGCTTGTAGCCTTCTTTTCTGGCGTTAAGAAGCTCTAATGCAGTAAGGACTCCTTCACCGATAGGTGTGAGTGTCGTCGAAGCCTTGATCTCAGGAATGCCCTTATCCTTGGAGATCTTACCGAAAGGCATTACGATATCTACTTTAGAACCGAAAGTAACGATAGCTATATCCGTAGAAGATCTTGTATCATCATTAGACTTGATGGAAGCAACGAAGTTCTGAAGTCCCATATTAAGCTGCTTAATCGGTATGCCCATCATGGAACCGGATGTATCAAGCGCAAAGCAGATAGGAAGTCTTCTTTTTGTGCTCGAACCGAAATCAGAGCTTGAAAAATTTTCCAACATAATAATCCTCCGAATTTTCGTGAGTTTTATATCTTATGAGATTATATCAGATATATCAGAACAGGCCGAAGAATTTCTTCTTATTCTTGGCAGTACCAGCAGAATTATCGTAGCCGGAAGAACTTGAATTAGTATTCTTTTCATCCGGAGAATTAAAATTCAAAGGTCTAAGCGAATTACCTCCGACACTTGCAGAAACATATGCTCCCTTAGGCGCATTTGCAAACGTCTTTCTCTCAAACTTCGGCTTAGGCTCAGCTGCCCTGTCTGCTGCAGCATGTGCTTTGTTGTTTTTAGCTGCGAGCTGTTCTCTTAATTCTTCAACATTGATGCTTACCTGCTTATAGTCCTCGCAAGGGAAAAGCTTATACGCTTCAGCATCATCATAAGCACAGGTCTCAAGCTCGTGCATATACTTTCCGACAGCATCTCTCCAGCAGACGGCTTCATAATACTTTCCTTCTTTGAAAGTCCTGTAAAGCATCTTGCGCAGATATTCAGGGAGATATTCCCAGATATGATCATAACCGCCTAACGGAATGTGCTCGGTATCGGCATTATCAAGATCATAAGGGAAATTATGACTCAATATCTCTTCCCTTAACGTCTCAGCGCCGTTCCTTGTAGCATAGGGATGAAGACCGCAGAAAAGCACGGAGAAAACAAGCATCGAGATAGAGTAGTCTTCGTCAGACAATGTCCTGACAAATCCTGAGAAATCTTTTCCCCAAAGTGCGGGATCCGTAAAGTCCTCTGTGCCGACAGGGCAAGGAAGATTGCCGATCTGGACACTGTCCATGTCGATCAGATACTGTGTTACCGAATCGTAGATCAAAGCGTTCTTAAGCTGGATATCACCGGCAACAACGTCGTGCATATGCAGATAAAGATATTTGTCGATAAGAGAGAGAAGTGTCTCGACAACATCGAGTCTGGTCCAGTCGGGATAGCTTTCGAGTATTGCGTCAGGGCCGTCGAAAACATTGCTTAATGTAGTGCCCTTACCCATAAACATCGTATAACCTACAGGAATTCCGCGGAAATAGAGAAGGTGCTGAGGACAGCAGAATCCTGATGATGTAATGCCAAGATCGGTAAGCTTTTTAAGCTTTGCCCATCTTAACGGGGTAATAACGCCTTTGTGGTATATCTTTGCGACATACTTCGGATTATCTGTAACAAAAACCATGCCTTCCGCACCGCCTGAAAGCCTCTTCTCAAGCGTAAGCTTCTCGCCGTTATTGTAAGTCACAACATCACCGATGCTTGCTCTCGCATCAGCATCAAGGAATGTGTTGTTCTTGGCGAGATTACTTAAAGACGGAAGCGGGTTATCCTCTATCATCCGGGCGACAGAAGGATATATCTTAAGACCCGTAGGCGAAAGAATAGCAACATCGTGATCAAACTCCGGTGCTATCTCATAAAGCCTCTTGGCAAGAATACTCTTCTTGGTGGTGAGAAGGACAGACTCATTGAGTTCATTAACCTGCTCGATGAATCTTTCTGTATTGCATGTATTGATAAGGTGAAGTCTGTTAGTTGTAAGGAGGCTCTGCATCAGAGAACGCATTGCGCCCTGAACGTGCTTATCCTTAACGTCATTCTGGGCAACTACACATTTATGGAGTACTTTGAAGGTATCATTGACATAACAGTCGATACCATAGTCGTTAAAAAGAGATAAAAGTTCATCAAACCATACTCCGTTGGAATATTCCAAAACTACGGAGTAATCAAGAACGATCGACAGATACCTACTTAATCCTTCGAACATAAAAGCACTTCAAAACCTTCTCTCCACTGTAATTCTATACAATCTAGAATGTTAAATCAACGCTATTTATCCGATTAATTATATCTAATTAAATATAAAATATACGATATTTGCAAAAAATGGCTGTTATTCGATACCAACGAGCTTCATAAGGTATTTAGCGTTGGATTGTCTGCTGATTCCTGAGGTCAGCTTATAATCGAAGTTGATGCCTGTGTCTGTGTAGGATTCGGAGAAGTGATAATATCTGATATTTCCGAATCCTTCTTCCGTCTTGTCGATCAATGCATAATCATGCGTAGTCATGAGTCCGCAAATGCAAGGCTTAGACAGCTTCTTTAAGACTGTCAGTGCGCCTTCGGTCCTGTCATCTGAATTGGTTCCTCTGAATATCTCATCGATCAGGAACAACAGCGGTTTGTCATTGCCTGCAGCATTGACTATTCCGGAGATCCTGATGAGCTCTGCTTTAAATGTACTCATATTCTCTTCAAGGCTGTCCACGATCCTCATTGAACTCATCACTCTCATTCTTCCGAGCTTAAGCTTAGAAGCCGGGACCAGACCGCCTGTAAGAGCAAGTATCGTGCAGACACCAACCGTTCTTATAAGCGTGGTCTTACCTGACATATTAGAACCGGTTATTATCGCTATATCTGAATCTACCGTTACAGAGTTGCTTACTACCGACTCTCTTTCGATAAGCGGATGGGCAAGATCAAAGCCTTCAAAGTAAGCATTTTCTTTTGCATCGTCAGATTCGACGAATTCCGGGAATGTGCTGTCAGGAAGGACAAGTCCTGTCTGTGCCGCGCACATTAATGCTTCCAATTCAGCGAGATCATCGATCTGCGAAGGAAGATTCTTACCGTACTTGACCGCCCAGTTTCCCAAAAGGAATGAGATCAGATAATCGATAGGAACTATGACGTTAAATATCAGCGCGAAAAGAGGCTGGCTTCTTAACAAAGCGACCTTTAAGATCTTCTCAAGGCTCTTTAAAGACTCGAAAGCACCCTCCTGCTTGCCTTTACCGTTTATCAAGGACTTTATAAGCTTATTCTCAAAACCGGTCTTCTCAAGGATCGTATAGAGCTTAAGGATAGTAGCGACCTGTGAAGGCATGCCTTCACAGGCTTTGATGTAAGTCTCGTTAACGGCATGGCCTGCCATCCAGATAATCAGGTTGACCAAAAGGCAGCCGATGATCGAAGCAGGAGCATAATCAGGGAAAAAGATATAAGCAAGAGGCACAGCGATCCAGATCACACAGCCGAATATTCCGGCAACGTTTGAGGCAGTCTTTGTTTTCGAGCCTGTTACGGAAAAATCAAGAAGTGCTTTGGGATCTTTGGTCATACGGCCGCACCTTGCTGTAGCCTGATAATCCATCAGGACATCCGGCTTGGAACAAAGCTCGGCTACGGCTTCCTGCTTAGCCTTGAGCTCGTCACGCGAAATATCAGATACATGAGGATCAAGAAGGCTCCGGGCAAATCTCTTTCTGCCGAAAGAGGTCTCTGAAACATTAAACAATGAGAAAAGAGATTTCTTGCCGAACAGATCGAGGTCGCAGCAGTAATCATGCTCGGACTCTTCGAACTCCTTGCCGTAAAGCCTGTTCTTTGCAAGCCCGATATCCTCTGCCCTCTTCAGGTCTTTTACGGCAATATTCCTGAGCTCATTGAAATCGCCCTTGATCCTTGCCATATATGAAGAATTAACTTTATCGAGTTCATTGAGATATTCGACGCGGGCCAGTACTTTTCCGTGTATAAGGCAGAGCATTAAAAACGCTGCAAACAATAAGATACCGCAGATGACCGGTACCATGATGCTGCTGACGCTTCCCCAGATGATAAGAGCAGCGGAGCCTATGAAAAATATCAGTCTCGCAAATGATAAAAAGCCGCTCCGGCCGTTAAACCCGGCCAGTTCGGCTGTAATAGCTTTCTGCTTATTTAAATGGAAATCAAGATTTGCTTTCATCCTTCTTAGCCTTTGAAGAAGCGGACTTCTTTGATGCGGAAGCTTGAGCAGGCTTCTTAGCAGTAGCCTTCTTGGCCGCAGCAGGCTTTGCCGCAGCCTTCTTGGCAGTAGCCTTCTTGGCCGCAGCAGGCTTTGCCGCAGCCTTCTTGGCAGGAGCTTTCTTTGCCGGCTCTTTCGTAGATGTTTCTTTCTTAGAAGTCTCTTTCTTCGAAGCGCTCTTGGAATCAGCCTTGGCTGAAGAAGCCTTAGTTGTGGTCTTCTTGGTGGTCGCAGTCTTAGCAGTGCTCTTGGAAGATGTCTTTGCAGAAGTCTTGGAAGACGTCTGTCTGGATACCCTCTTAGGAACACATTTATCAAGCACTTCACCGACATTATCGTGGATCGTAAGGAGTGCCTTGAGATCCATATATGTCGAGCTCTTGTTGATGATGACTATCCTGTCATGCTTTAAAAACTGCGCAAATGTAGCTGCAGGATAAACCGTAAGCGAAGTTCCCGCAATGATCATGAGATCGCACTTCTTAACAGCCTTGATGGCATTGTCGACATTCTCGTGCTCTAAGTTCTCTTCATAAAGAACGATGTCAGGTCTGACGATACCGCCGCACTTGTCACAGTGAGGAACGCCTTCCTGGGAAGCGATGTATTCGATATTGAACTTCTTACCGCAGTCCATGCAGTAATTTCTGTATACGGAGCCGTGAAGCTCGATTACGCACTTGCTTCCTGCTTCCTGGTGAAGGTTGTCGATATTCTGTGTGATGATAGCCTTAAGCTTGCCCTGTCTCTCAAGCCTTACGAGAGCCTTGTGAGCCTTATTCGGTCTTGCGTCAGGATAGATAAGCTTACGCTTGTAGAAGTCATAAAAATCTTCAGGATGCTCCATGAAGAAGTCGTGAGCGATGATATCGATAGGTCTGTATTTGGTGCCGCTCTCCGTGTTGTAGATACCGGCTCCGCTTCTGAAGTCAGGAATACCGCTCTCTGTGGATACACCGGCTCCGCCAAGGAAAACGATGTATTTCGATTCCGCGATCAGCTCTTTAAGCTGGTTTAATTTGTCTTCACGGACACTGCCGAATCTGTCAATTCTAGTTTCCACAACAAACCTCTTACACGTGCGAATCGATTATGCCGTCCATATCTGCGTCTTCGCCGTCGACGCCGCTGAACATACCGGCTGCACCGAACATTTCCTTGCCTGTAACACGCTTCTCGTCTCTTCTCTGTTCAACGAGGTTGCTCAATGCCTTCCTGACTCTGTCAGGTGTCTTGATGCTCTTGAGTTCCAAAACGGGTGTAGTCTTATCAGCTGTCGTAAGGATAACGGTACCTACACCGAATATCCTCTGCCACAGTGTCTGCTTATACTGAAGGTCAAGGATCCTGTACAAAAGGATCTCTTCAGAATGAGTCGTAAAAAGGCCCTTCTTGTAGTAGAACTTGTTCTTACTGAAGCTGTAGATCGTGAAAGACATGGGCAGACCCAAGTATCTTCTTCTGTCCTGCCAGAGGACCTCATCCTTTTCCGTAAGGTTGGTAAGTTTATCGATTCTACCCATACTCAGCTCCCTTCGAACGCAAAACAACAGCGTTACAACTTACATTATAATAAAGAATCAAAATAATTTGCAAACAATTGCAAAATGAAACGCAAATATAATATTACGTCTCAGTATTCTTTTTTCTGACCGGATCGATTATGTCGTTGTAATCGAAAAGATCCTTATATGCTTCTCTGGTAAGTGTCTTATAGCTCATCATGGCACGGTCGAGATAAAGGTAGTTGTCACCATAAGTGTAATATGGCGTTGCGCCGCCTCCGAAAAAGATCCTGAAGCCCAAGTTCTTGTAATAGACCGCCCTGTCGTCGGTACCGTAGATGTAGTTGCCGTTCGGATAAACGAGCATATGGACTTCGCCGAACAAGCTGCCTATCTGGTCAAGCCACTTGGTCGTATCTTCGATCAGGACTTCCTTCTCTGTATTACGGCAGTCATCGATATAAGCATATGTGCAGGATGCGAACTTCCAGCCGTTATCTGCAAGCACGCTGACGATCTCCTTAACTTTCTCCCTGTTATATTCGATATCTTCGCTTGAAGGATCGATCTGGGGAAGGTTTGCAGCAGACAAGGCAGCATTTCTGTCGTCAACTTCATCAGCAGATACGACGTAACCGAAGCATGCCTCATAACCGCTGACGGAGATGATTCCTTTCGCGCCGTCATAAGTAAAATCAGGATGCTTCTCGACAAATGTATCGAGAAGGCCTATTGCTTCCGCTGTTCTGCTGACGATGGTCTCCTTGTCAGAATTGACATATTCACCGCACACCTGGTTCTCGTCGTTAAGCACGAGTCTTCTGCATGTTCCGCTGCTGTATGCAGAGCAGCTGTACTGGAGATTCTCGATAACGACTACAAGGGGCTTCTTGCCCTTCGGGACCTTGAGATTACGCTCCAACAGGAACGTCGGATCGCTTGCTTCAATAAGATTCTCAGGGTCTACAAGGACATAATCTCTCTCGTAAAGGTTCTCCAAGATCTTCTCAAACTCGTAAGTCGTCAGATAAAGATCAGTGTTGCCCGAATGATATCTCTCTGAGAATGCTGCATCGGTATTAACGATGAGGGAACGGACGCAGATTACCTCGATCTGCCCCCTGTATTCCTTTACCTCTGTGGTGTGTGAAGTGGCTGTAAGAAGATTACTCTTGATCATGTCATCTTCCGGGAAGATAACCGCAAGATCAGAAAAGAGCTGCTCTGCAGAATAGAACTTATAAGTCTGGAGCAGATGCTCACCTTCTGCCATCATCGGCTCGTACATCGTCTCCTTGATCTCAGCAATCCTCATGTCGCAGTAATCGCCTACGAAGCCGTCATAATCTTCATTTACCTGGGTGTATTTCTTGACCGCATCGACATAATTGCCTTCGCCGTAATACCTCTCGGCATTCTGGACATCGCCCGTAGCAGTCTCAATAAAATCAAGCTCTCTGAGAAGCGGATTAGCGGTCGCGGCAAAATTACCGATAGGCTGGAGCTGCTCAAAGAAATACATAACGACAGGCTTCTCGACCCTACCCAAAAGAAATTCTTCGCAGATCCCGTAAAGACGCTCGGATACGATCGAGCTCGTAAGCTCTCTCATGGAATCGAGGAAGTTGATATCGCTTGTCGTAAGAACATATCTGTTGTCGATGATCTGGTCACAGATGGAATTAACACGCACTCTGACGATATTTTCCATCTCATCAAGCATCTCAACTCTGAAAGAATTGGAGGCCTGTTCACCAGGAGAAGACTTCAATACTTCATCCTGGATGCCGCGGTAGATCTCAAGAGCTTCGGTGTAGTGGCCGTCATCGATAGCCTTCTCAAACTTGGGAACGGTATCAAGCTCATAAGCATTCTTTCTTCCGATGAAAAAAGTCGTGAAGCTGAGCACTAATAGCGCGACCGCGCATACAACAGCTGCAGCAGTAAAGCCCTTGCTGTTGTTACGCTCGTCTTCTCCAACGTGATACTCGGAAGAAAATACCGTCACTTCAAATCATCAAAGCTAACCTGCTTTGCCTCCAATGTAGTCTCTCTAATGTAATAGCCGATTGCCGGCACCTTACGGATCCTGTAGTACTCGGGATCCTGAACATTTACTTCCGCAAGTCTGGACAAAGTCTTTAATACGGAGCCCTTCTTGGATGCGAGGAGCTGGACACCCTGTGTTGTTCTCGTTGTCTTAAGCGGGATCAGCGAAGCCTTGAATACGGCTGCCTTATCGAGACTGTTGGTAACGATAAGATCCGGATCTTCCGACTCGTCAAGGAGAAGGAATCCGATGGCCTTGCTTCCGTCATAGTAAGCATTGATAAGCTTCTTTCTGTTCTGCTTTGTCTCATAAGAAGAAATGGGGAATCTTGCAGCCTTGCCATTCTCGAACGCGATAAAGAGTATTCCCTTGTAGTCTGTCGTGGAGATCATGAACATCGGTCTCTCGCCGTCTTCCATTTCGAGCTCGCTCGATAAGAAGTGTCCGAGATCACCCGGCTTAGTGTCGGAGAAATCGTAGACGTGAGTCTTATAGAGATTGCACTTATCGGTAAAGATAAGGAGATCAGACTTATTCTCACACTCAAAGCCCATGAAGATCTCATCGTCGTCCTTGGTCTTAAGTTCGCCGGCGCTCTGCAAAGACTTCATAGTGTGCTTCTTAAGATAGCCGTGACGGGTAAGCATCAAGTGGAGTCTGTAATCAGGAATAACCGCAGACTCAACGAATGTCTCTGTCTCTTCCATGCCGACAAGCTCAGACTTTCTGGGCTGGCCGTACTTCTCTGCAACTTCCTTCAATGTCTTTGCAATGAGGTTGTTGATCCTTCTGGGGCTCCCCAGGAGATCTTCGGTATCAGCGATATCTGCCTTGAGCTTATCTCTGTCAGATATCCTGTTTAAGATGTACTGCTTGTTGATGTTACGGAGCTTGATCTCTGCAACATATTCAGCCTGCTCTTCATCAATGCCGAATCCCTTCATGAGGTTAGGGATAACGTCAGCTTCAAGCTCTGTCTCTCTGATGATCTTAATAGCCTTATCGATGTCTAAGAGGATAACTGCAAGACCGTCAAGCAAATGCAGTCTCTTCTTCATCTTATCGAGGTTAAAAGCAAGTTCACGGCAGACGCATGTTCTTCTCCACTTAAGCCATTCATCAAGGATCTGGGCGATTCCCATTACTCTCGGTGAACCGTCAATGAGGATATTGAAATTGCATGAGAAAGTATCTTCGAGCTTTGTAAATCTGAAGAGCTTTGTCATGAGCTGTTCGTGATCGGTGCCGCGCTTGCAGTCGATCGTGATCTTAAGACCGTCAAGGTCTGTCTCGTCACGGATGTCTGCGATCTCTTTTGCCTTACCGCTCTTAACGAGATCAGCAATATTGTCGATGATAGCTTCAACGCTGGTAGAATAAGGGATCTCAGTGATCTCGATTAGATTTTTTGCCTTATCTACCTGGTACTTGGCTCTGACAGAGAAAGTACCCTTACCGGTGTCGTATATAGCCTTCATCTGGTCCTTGTCATAAAGGATCTTTCCGCCGCCCGAAAAGTCAGGCGCAGGCATGATCTCCAGAAGATCAGTATCCGGGTCTCTCAGATATGCTTCAGCAGCAGCGCATACTTCAGCGAGATTGAATGAGCAGATATTGGAAGCCATACCGACTGCAATACCCTGGTTGGCATTAACGAGAACTGCCGGGAACGTCGTAGGAAGCAGCGAAGGTTCCTTAAGCGTGCCGTCGTAGTTATCGATCATATCTACGGCATCTTTATCGATGCCTTTGAAGATCTCTTCACAGATTTTCTCGAGCCTTACCTCGGTATAACGGGGTGCTGCGCACTGCATGTCTCTGGAATACTGCTTACCGAAGTTACCCTTTGAATCAACAAACGGATGCAGCAATGAACCGTTGCCTCTGGTAAGTCTGACCATCGTATCGTAGATAGCCTGGTCGCCGTGAGGATTGAGCTTCATGGTCTGGCCGACTACGTTTGCAGACTTCGTTCTGTTACCGCCAAGAAGGCCCATCTTATACATCGTGTAAAGGAGCTTTCTGTGTGAAGGCTTGAAGCCGTCGATCTCAGGAATAGCACGGGATACGATGACGCTCATCGCATACGGCATGTAGTTGATCTCGAGCATCTCCGTAATCGGCTGGTCTATTGCCGGCATATCCTTGGCGTTGCTGTCTGTAAGCCTTGCCTTAAGTGAATCTGAATTGATATCTTCTTTTTTCTTACGTGCCATTTACATCACCCTAAATCAAGCATATCGAGGTATTTCTTACCGTCTGTCTCGATATGGAGTTTTCTTCCTGCGAGATTGTCTCCTAAGAGAAGATCAAAGACCTCAGCTGTCCTCATTGCATCTTCAGGACAAGCCTTGATAAGTCTTCTGGACTTCGGATTCATCGTGGTCTTCCACATCATCTCAGGCTCGTTCTCACCCAAACCTTTGGATCTCTGGATCGTGCAGAGCTTGGGATCTACTTTGGAAAGGATCTCAGCCTTTTCCTTCTCGTTAAATGCGAAGTATGTCTCTTCCTGCGCGTTCTTTCCCTTAGGTCTGTATGTGATCTCGAAAAGCGGAGATTCGGCTACATAGACATATCCCTTCTCGATAAGAGTGGGGGTAAGTCTGTAGAGCATAGCAAGTATAAGCGTTCTGATCTGGAATCCGTCGACGTCGGCATCGGTACAGATTATGATCTTGTTCCATCTTAAGTCATCGAGATTAAATGCACTCATATCCTTTGTGTGCTTGTTCTTGATCTCGACGCCGCATCCCAATACCTTAAGAAGATCTGTGATGATCTCGCTCTTAAAGATGGTTGCGTAATCAGCCTTCAAACAGTTTAAGATCTTACCTCTTACAGGCATAACAGCCTGGAATTCAGCGTCACGGCCAAGCTTAACGGAACCCAAAGCGGAGTCACCCTCTACGATGTAGAGCTCACGCTTTGCAACGTCCTTAGTACGGCAGTCAACAAACTTCTTGATACGGTTGTTGATATCGACCTTGCCCATGAGGGTCTTCTTGATGTTGACCTTTGCCTTCTCGGCATTCTCACGCGCACGCTTGTTGATGAGGATCTGCTCGATAGTCTTGGCTGCAAAATCCTTATTCTCAATAAACCAGATCTCAAGATTATCCCTGATGAGCTGAGTCATGAAGTCCTGGATGAACTTGTTGTTGATAGCTTTCTTGGTCTGGTTCTCGTATGAAGTCTGCGTGGAGAACGTATTGGTAACAAGGATCAATGAATCTGCAATATCCTGGAATGTGATCTTCGACTCATTGGCCTTATATTTTTCCTTAAGCTTGATCTGCTTGTCGATCTCGGCTACGAAAGCATTCCTTACAGCCTTATCAGGCGATCCGCCGTGCTCAAGGAAGCTGGAATTGTGGAAGTATTCAAGGGCGTTTACTTCGTTATTGAAGCAGAAAGCGACTTCGGCTCTGACCTTATACTCGTCACGGTCTTCCTTATCGCGGCCCCTGCCTTCGCCCGAGAAAGTATATGTCTCGGTAAAGCCCTTCATGTCATTTAACTCATCGACATAACCCTTGATGCCTTCGGGATAAATGAATGAGAACTCTTCGCCTGATTCGGCATCCTTGAGGATGAATTCGATACCGCTGTTGATGACAGACTGGCGCTTGATGATCTCCTTGAATGTCTCAAGAGGAATAATGATCTCCGTAAAGACCTCTGTATCAGGCTTCCAGCGCTGGATCGTACCTGTCCTTCTGAACCTGTATGGCTCCTGCATGAGCTCTGTCACAGGCACGCCCTTCTTAAAGCCCATCTCGTACTTTGTATGATCTCTGAATACAGTTACTTCGAAGAACTCTGAAGCATACTGCGTAGCGCAGGCACCAAGGCCGTTAAGACCTAATGAGAACTCGTAATCGCCTGACGAATTATTATTGTACTTGCCGCCGGCATAAAGCTCGCAGTATACGAGCTCCCAGTTATATCTTCCCTCTTTGGCATTGTAATCCATGGGGATTCCGCGTCCGAAGTCCTCGACTTCGATGGTGCCGTCAGCAAACCTTGTGATGATGATCTTGTCTCCGTGGCCTTCCCTGGCCTCGTCGATCGAATTCGAGAGGATCTCAAAGAAAGAATGAATGCATCCTTCGAGATTATCTGATCCGAAAATAACAGCAGGACGAAGTCTTACTCTGTCTTCGCCCTTGAGCATCGAAATGCTCTCGTTGCCGTAATCTTTCTTACCCGGCATATTCTACCCAGCTCCTTAAAATAAATAATATATATGTATTTGATTTTTTCGATTATAACACAAAGATTTCGATATCCTTCAAGCCCAAATTACAGCAAAAACAAGGTTGTCCCAAAAACGGACAACCTTGTCACGATAAACGTAAAATGCTTTTGATTAAATGTACGGGATCTCCTCCGGAGCACACTGGAAGAACTCCGTCGGGAAGCCGCTTCCGCCCGGTCTTCCAAAGGGCCTGTATACAATATTAAATTTAAAAGCAAAGTTATAATATTCAGGCGTTATATCTATCTGATATTGGTTGGAATGCTTGCCGCCAAGAAAACCGACCGATACGGTGTGAGTACCTGACGAAAGCAAAACCCTCACCGATGAATGATTCCTGAGTTCACCGTAATCCATACCGTCTATTATGATATGGTAAGGAAGACCCATGATCATAGGATGAAAGCTTCCCATCCTGTAGAGAAGGAGCTGGCCGCCGTAAGCATAGGTCTTTGAGCAGTTCGTACATGTATATCCGGGTGTCGGATCCATCTTTACGCCATTTACGAGATAGCTGCAGCTGGGGCAGCGGAGCCTGAATGATCTGCCTGCAGGAATGATAATGTTGCTTCCTGACATTGTCGGCGGTCCGTAAGGAACAAAGTTGGGATCTTCCATCTGCTTAGGCGTGCCCGTGGCAGGAGACACAGGAACATAAGCCGGCGCAGCGGAAGGTTCAGGTACCGGCGCAGCTGCGGGGCCGGGTGCAGGCGCGCTTACGGGACTGCCGCATTTCATGCAGAACTTAAAACCCTCTCCGACCGGATTACCGCAATTAGTACAATTCATGAAATCTACCCCCTTTAAAAGTTTAATATATAAAGAATCAGACGTTCCTGTTTCCGGGTGTGCAAAGGGCAATTGCCTGGCTGAGCTTTTCGGCCTGACCCGAAGCGATCATATCCTTTGCCTTTCTCATACGCTGCTTGTTGCGCATAGTGGACGGGATCCTTCTGTTAAAAGAAAATAAGAACGCGTTGGCTTCATTAAACTCATTCCTTCTTTCTTCAAGATCCCTCTCCATCTGGCGGCGCTTCTCATTCAGGCGTCTTTCTGCCATTTCCAATTCAGTATTCAGTTTGTCCGCCTTTCTCGAAGAAAGAATGCCTCCGAGAATAAGAACGCCAAAATAAACCAGCAGAGATATCCAGATCAAGCCTGCAACTGAGTCTGAATTTGTAGCGCTTAATATGCCCGCTCCAATAAGCAAGGTAATTATCAAAGCAACATATGAAAAGATAAAATACTTCCAGAAAAATCTGAAAGTGTGATATCTCGGCCTGACATCAGAAGGCTTGGTGACTTTAAGCTTATGCTCAAGGTCTTCTATTTCTGTTTTGGCGTTGTTTAAAACGTCATAATTGTTCGCAAGTTCCTCTGCCAGCTCAATGCTCTCTTCTTTTGTCCTTGGCGTGCCATCACTCTTAACATCCAAAATATTATTAATATCCCGGACCGGCGTACCGCACTTAGGGCAAAAATCATCTTCAGGCTGGAGAATCCTTCCGCACTTATCACATGTGATCATCTCATCTACCCTCCCTTATTTCATTAAAGAAATTTTATCAAATAGTAAGGCTGTCAACAATGATGCCGGAAGATAATCAGAGTAAAATCGGAGTCTTGCTATTTATGCAATATAAACCAAAAGCGCTCCGTGAAACACGAAGCGCTTTTTGATGGTGAGCCATGGGGGACTCGAACCTCCGGCCCACAGCTTAGAAGGCTGTTGCTCTATCCAGCTGAGCTAATGACCCTGGAGCGAGTGATGGGAATCGAACCCACGTGGTCAGCTTGGAAGGCTGAAGTTCTACCATTGAACTACACTCGCATATCGGCACTTAATTCAAGTGCCTATGTATATTACACTAAGGTCTGAAAATAATCAACCGATATTTTATCAGTCGGGCATTGTGCCTGAAAGGTATGTCTCGGAGATATAGAAACCGTCGTTGGTCTTATACCAGATACCTGACTTGGCAACTACTACAACAGCCTGGCCTCTTGTAAGGGAAGCAACCTTCTCGTAATTCGTGCCCGGTCCCTTTCTTACATTGAGGAACTCGCCCCTGGAAACCTTTACATAATATGTCTTAGGTGACTCTAAGGGTGTCTCAGTCCAGGTGATCTCCTGGCTGTTCTCGAGGGGACCTGAATATATAGCAAGTGACGTCGTCGGAGCTGTGGTGGTGGTAGTTGTCGTCTGTTCAGAAGTCTCGCTGGTATCTGTAATCGTAGGATCTGTCTTCTTCTTGCAAGCTGCTGCGCCAAGGCAGAGTATGCCAACCATCATTGCAGCTATAAGTGCAGTTGTAAATCTCTTTCTGTTCACAAATATCACCTCCGAATAGACGTTTATATTATTATTACACACTTTCCAAGTAAAAATATTGATTTTTTGTTACAAGTTAAGGCAATTTTACGGTTTTGCCAAATTCCCCCTGTTTACGGCCCGACTTTGATATCATCCTCGAGCAGATAGAATGCATCGTGATCCCTGTATCTGCCGTTGATGTGCATATATGAGATCCTCTGTCCCTCATAGTGGAAGCCCAGCCTCTTGACCAGATTCTTTGACTTCTCGTTCTCAGGAAGTATGAAGGCTTCGATGCGGTGCATCTTGAATTCATCGAAAACAAAAGCTATGGCACCTCTTAAAGCCTCGGTCATATATCCCTTGCCGGTATGTTTCTCATCCAGATGATAACCGACACTGCAGCACATCATTCCGCCGTAAGCAAAATTGAAAAAGGACACTCTTCCTATCAGCTTGTCACTGCCCTTAAGTGTTATCCACAGCGGGATAAGGCTGCCTTCAAGAAACGAATCACAATCATAAGCAAGATACTTCTTCTGCATGGGCACAGTGAAATAGTCGTCCTTATGCGTCTGGGCAAAAGCTTTATGGAAGTCCCTGTTATTGATGAAATATTCACAGGCTCTCGCAGCCTCGCTCTTGCGGAGCACGGCAAGCCTTAGATGTTCTGTCTCAAGAGCAAGCATCTCACATCTGCTTCTGTTTGATGCCAATGCATAACCTGGTCTGGGCATCCGCTGCTACTGCTCCCTACTCTTCGGTAGATTCCGTCTCATCGGCAGAATCATCAGTCTCCACCAGGAGCATCTGTTCTCTTACGAACAGGCCGCTTCCGGAGATCAGGCCGTTAGGCCAGTGTCCTGAATACTTCTGTTCAAAGGTATAGTTTTCAGATGAGAACATAAGCGCATTCGCGTCATCGTATGTATCGTTTCCGATAGCGTAATTGCACCATGAGATCTGATTTTCCTTAAGGAAGTCCATCCACTCCTGGCTCTCTACATAGAATATTCCGCCTGTAAAATTGTCGGGGCACATTGACCACTCGTTGATGAATACGCACAAACCGTCATCAATGGCTGATTCAATATCCTCTCGGTATTCCTCGCCCTGCGTTCCCGCAAAGAAGCGGCACGCATAAGCAATATTACTGTAGTCGAGCTCGGAATCGGCAGCCGTGCTGATGCCGAAGCATGTTTTCGGAGTGCCGACAATGATGATGGTATCTTCATCATTCTCTCTGATGGCTTCGATCACAGCCTTCACGAAAGGCTTGATATCGTCAGACCATTCAGCACCGGCGCTCTGATCTTCATCGATCATTAATGCATTATTCTCGACTTCATAAAGAACGTTCGGAGAATCCGAATAGATAGCTGATAATCTCGAGAAGAAATCAACAGCGGCTTCCTCATTCTCATCGGAGTCTTCCGTATAAGCGACATTCCAGTCGACGAGAACATAGATGCCCTGATCGATGCACATATTGCATATCTCGCAGACCATATCGAAATACTTCTCGGGTTCCTTAAGATAGCCTTCGCTCTCCTTATCACCTGTAAGGGAGATTCTGAGAATATCGCAGCCCCAGTCCTGAGCGAGTGTCTTAATGATCTCGGGTGTAAAGAAGCCTTCGCACTTTTCGATTCCGTAAGAGCTGATGCCCTTGAGCATGACGGTCTCGCCCTCACCGTTAACGATCTTTGAGCCGTCGATCGTAAGCTGTCCGTATTTGTCGACGATGCGGTCAGTAACGACTGCTTCACTTGAAGGATCGGTCATCTCGGGAGTAGTGGTTTCAGTTGTCTCGGGGACCGACTCTTCAGTCTCTGTAGCAGGCGTTGTCGAAGGCAAAGTCTCAGGACCGAGATTGGTCGAACACGAACATAACAAGACTGCTCCGGATACGACAGCTATCGTCAGGCAGTTAGTAAATCTATTCATTTTCATTATCCTCACATTTATCCAAAATACTCAAAAGCGGTTTCTTTTTTGAGAATTTTGATTGTATAATCAAAAGTATTATAGAGCTAAGTATACCAAAAACTAATAATTTCAAATAATTTTAAAAATCGGTGGTGTTTTTTTTGGAAGATTTACTCTATAATGATGTTGAGCAATTAACGAGATCAGGAGTCTAACGATATATGGGACGTACGGACGCTTTGAAAGATAAAATCCAGAAACTCGGTTCAAAGGGTAAACTCGGTGCCCTGCTCAAGTTTGCTGATGCCCCGGAAGATGATGTTCGCATGGCAGTTGCTATGGCTATGGGCAATATCCCTTCATACGAGACCGGTATGGCTCTTATTCCTCTTCTCCGTGACTCTTCACCCATGGTAAGAGCGGCAGCAGCTACTTCCGCTGCTGAGATCCACGCTAAGCATTGCGAAGAGTATGTAAAAAAGCTCGCTTTCGCTGATTCCGATCCTAACGTAAGACAGGTCGCTAAGGCTGCTTTCGATAAGCTCAAGGATTCAGTAGTCTGATAAATAACGTATTAAATTATTAAGGGCGCTCGATTCGGGCGCCCTTTTTGTTGTTATCGTTTCACCTTTCAGATCACAGGAAGCTCTCATAATATTCGACAGCTTCTTCATATGTTCTCAATTCATCTAAATGAGATATTCCGGGAGCAAACTGCAGATCGTTGTTGCGTTCAACAAAGATCAATGATGCCCTGTCAGTAAGATCTTTAATAACGGAATTATACTGACCGACATCCATCGGATCATCTTCGCCATAGTCTTTACCTAAGTTGGTAAAGCACTCTTCTTTGCCGGTCGCAAGATCCTTCTCAAGTCTGTAATAGCCCTCCGGGAAAGAACTGAAATTATAGACTTCAGTCTCAACAATAGTTTTGTTGTCTTCGGTGTAACTGCATGTAAAGACAAACTCTTTTTCGGTAGCATAAAGAACAAACGAACCGTCTTTATCAGGATTTATACAAGCATCCGGTATGGCAATGTAATTGAAAACTATGCCGTCTGATAAAGGAATATATTCGCAGTATTCCAGATAAGAGTCGCCCGTTTCCGGATTCCTTGCGAAATAGCACATCTCAGGAGATCCGTCCCCGTTAAAATCATGCTCAAAGCAAAGCTTGTCCATATAAGAATTCTGCATGGCGATGATACTGTCAGAAGATACTATCAGCTCATAATGGTAATAATCCATAGCTCCTAAAAACTGCTCATGCGTTACAGGCTCGGGCTGCGTAGACTCGGTCGGCTCCGGCTCGGGTTCCGTCTCGTCGATCCACTCATAATATGAATAAAGTGCCGGTGTGTTGCAGTAGAAGATCATGATATCAGTGAAGCTCTTTGACTTAACGAGCTCCCATTCGCCGTCTGAATACTCAAATGTCAGCTTATCTTTTATCGTTCTTCTCTCGTCTGTATTTTTCAGAACATCGAGCATGCTTTCAGTATCATCGAAAGTTCCCCAGCAAACTGATGTCCAGTCTACTATAGAAAAAGTGACTTTAAGAGTAGCTTCATCTTTTTCAAATTCAATGTCTTCAATATCGTAGTCAGCTTCTATTGTCGATGCTGTGTACTTACAGTATTCATAAGTGAATTCATCCAGAAAATCAGTATTCGGATAATCAGTAACATTTATGAACCAGCTGTATTCTTCTTCGAAATCGATTGCAGTCACTTCAGCAAGCGGCTCATAATCGAATTCGCGCATTGCTTCCACATAATCCTGTACAAGTGAATCGATCTCTTCCCTGTCTTTCTGCTTATTGTGGGAATTACATCCGGCTATTCCCAAAGCCGTCGAAAAAGCCAATGCGGATGCGACTATCTTTGTTAATTTCATACTATCCCCTCCGGAAAAATCAAAAAAAAACTATTGCCTACAAATGTATTATAAAAACAAATGTCAAAAAAAATAAAGGGCTCCTCATTAGAGAAGCCCTTTAAAACAAATCTTTTGTTGTTTACTCTTCGATCGGTACGATCTCATCCTTATCCTTGAAGATATGCTTTTCAGGAATAACACCTCTTACTCTTGAGAGCGGATATACACGGCAGCCTCTGCCGATAACGGTACCGGGATTAAGAACGCTCTGGCAGCCGACTTCAACGTTATCGCCTACGATAGCAGCGAACTTCTTAAGTCCTGTCTCGATTACTTCATCACCGTTCTTAACGCATACCAATGTCTTATCAGACTTAACGTTTGATGTGATGGCACCTGCACCGAGGTGTGATTTGTATCCGAGGATGGAGTCGCCTACATAGTTATAGTGAGGGACCTGAACGTTATCGCTGATGATTACATTCTTAAGCTCCGTGGAATTACCGATAACGCACTTGCTTCCGATAAGAGCGCTTCCTCTGATGAATGCGCACTGGCGTACTTCTGTCTCGGGTCCGATGATGCAGGGACCTGCGATGTATGCAGAATCAAAAACCTTGGCGCTCTTTGCGATCCAGATATCGTCAGCCTTCTGCTCATAAATCTCGGGATCGAGCGTAGGACCAAGCTTTAAGATGAATTCCTTGATGAGAGGCAATGCTTCCCAGGGATACTTCTTGTCTTCAAGAATAGGCGCAGCCAAAGTGTGTGTTAAATCGATAAGATCTTTTGTCTCAAGCATATTATTTCCTTTCGGCCTGAATACCAGGCAATAGAATACTTATCAGTCGACCGAGTAGACTATAACGTCAACGTACTCCGGCGTCTGGGTCTCAACACGGAAATACGTATTGCCGTCTGCACCTGATACGTTAACCGGAAGCTGGATAACTCCCGTAGCGCCTTCTTCGATCTTGGAATAATCGATCGTCGCAACGATGTCGTCGGCGGTCATGGAATTAAGAGTGCCCGCACGTCCTACGATCTCAAGCTCAACAGTCTTAACAGGGTAAGACACTTCGTAATTCTCGGGCTTGTTCTCGTCGTTATACTGGATCGGGACCGTAATGGTCTTGGAAACAACAGGGTTTGTATTGATCTGGATATACATCCAAAGTAAAAGCGACAGGAAGATCGACACGACAAGGAACAGGATCCTTGTGGCTGTACCGACTCTCTTGGAATTGGATGTCTGGTCTGCGACCTGCGTACGGATAGCGATCGGTACTGCTGCCTCTCCTGCTGTCTCTACCTGGGTCTTTGCAGATACAGGTACAGCAGCAGCTACAGGCTTGCTCTTTGCTGCGTTCTCCACTTCCTCCTGGCTTAAGACATCCTGATTGTCGTCCTTATTGCGGCGGAACTTATCGAGGATCTTTCCGAAGAACGTCTTCTGCTCGCCGCCGTATTCCTTAAGGCCTAAGAGATAAGAAAGATTAGCTTCCAATTCCTTGGCAGACTTCATCTCGAAAAGTCTTCCGTTGACTGCGACTGATGTCTTGCCTCTTTCCTCTGAAACAACTACTGCAACGGTATCACCCATCTCGCTCGCGCCGACTGCTGCTCTGTGACGTGTTCCGGCACGTTCAAGCGAATGCATGGTAACAGAGAGCGGCACGTGGCATCTTGCGGCGATGATCCTTCCGTCTCTTATGAGAAGGCCGCCGTCATGCATGGGAGAACCCTTATAGAAAATACTCTGGAGCACGGAGCTGGTAACTTCAGAATCGAATGAAACTGCGTTTTCCTGAGATACGAGCTCATCGAGTCTCGTGTGTCTCTCGATAAGGATCAATGCGCCTGTATATGTCCTGGACATCTCCTTGCAGGCGGAGCTGATCTCCTTAATAAAATGTGTAAGTTCTTCCTTTGTCATAACAGACTCGCTGTGTCTGAAAGGATTAGCCGCGTTGGAAGTGCGGAGACCCACAGTCTCAAGAGCTCTTCTCAACTCAGGCTGGAACAATACCACGAACAGGATCGCGATGATATAAAGCAAGCGGTTAAACAGGAACCCTACCATGTCGAGTCCGATAAGTCCGCAGAAAGCAACGAAAATGAGGATAAGAACGATACCCTTGATAAGCTGCCATGCTCTCGTCTGCCTGATGAACATGAGGACAGTATAGAAAAGGAACGTTACGAGTATGATATCCAAAGCATACCTGATGAAGTCCCAGACGCTGCCGAAGAAGAGCGTGCCCTTATTAAGGCTGTTAAAGAGCTCGCCTATAAATTCAAATATCTGGCTGATGAAAGATGTGTTGGAAGACATCTACAGGTCCTTCTTCCTTATGCTTATCTTGTTTATTATAACATAAGCAAGAAGAATCAAATCGGCAAATGTAAGGTTAATTTAACCCTTGGAAGTCTCCGAAGAAGTCTCTGAAGTAAATGCCTGCTTGGCAAGTTCAGCCTTGTATGCTTCGTATTGTGCAGGCGTCATGCCCTTGTCGGAACCCTTGAGGAGCGATTCAACGATGATGAACGCGACACAGTTGATCCTTATCTGGAGTCTGTCACCGCTGCAGTCTATCTCACCGTCGCCGTCGCGGTCGTAATCTTCCTCGAGCAGCACCGAATCCAAGAGCTTGGTCGAATCGGCAGGCGTCCTTCTGATCTTGCCGCCGTATTCCTGAAGATTCAGGTTCTTGGTCTCTTTCATCTGGTCTAAAGATGTAAAGTTATAATCGCTGCTCTCGAAATAAACGATGGGGATCATTCTGTCATCGAAGACCTTGTAGTCTGAAATGGTCAGCGGGAGCTCGTTAAAGATATCCCTGATTCCGTCATCGTTTATGTCAGCCCTGATCCCGGACTCGTTATATAAAAGATCAAAACCGTAGTTTGTATAGAGCGTATTGGAGAAGCAGACGTCATAAGACTGGTAGAGCTTTCTTCTCATCTCGTATTTACGGCTCGAGATCAGTGACTTAAAGCCTGCAGAAGCATATACCTTGTCTCCGGCATAAAGGCTGTCGACATCATACATGACGTCGATCATGTTCTTCTCTTCATAAGTCAGAGACTGGTAAAAAGCCTCCGCGCCGGCAGCATTGTCAGTACCCGCGCCGAAAAATACAAACCAGACATCATAAGCTATGTCGGTATATTCCCTGAAAGCCATAAGAGCCGTAAGAATGCAGGCCGTTCCGGATGCATTGTCCGAGATGCCGTCATAGATGAACTCGGGTTCGGACTCCTCTTCGGATTCATCCTCATCCTCTTCCTCATCTTCGCTCTCTTCTTCAACATATTCGTCGAGGAGCGCCGCGTCATAGTGTGTACCGATAATGGCGACTCTGTGTTCTATCTCAAAAGTGCCGTCAGCCTGCTCGCAGTAAAAACCGTTGCCCTGGAATCTTACGATGTAATTAGCGGAATTGCCGCCCTCAGGGCCTTCGAAAGGCTGTACTTCGGCATCAAAGCCCAGTTCCTTTATCTTGCTTGCGATATACTCGCCTGTCGCTGCTTCTCCCTTGGAATAAGCAGGTCTGTCGGGGTATTTCGAAGCGATCTCACGCGCGATGTCAGATCCGTAAGAGCCGTAATCTGCAGGCTTTGTGGGAGAATTATCCTTTTTCTTGCAGGATGCCAAAAGCAATGGCTGCGCAAAGACCGCCATACAGGTAACAACCGAAACTATTCTTTTGACAAATATGTTTTTCATAACCAAGTAATTATATCCTAAGCATCCTCATCATTTGAGGCAATTGTTGAAGAGCCTGCGGTGATAATCTTAAGCCTGTCTTCAAGAATTGCAAGAGCCTCGTCTTTGGGAAGCTGCTTAATAGCCCAGCTGCCCTTGCCGTCCGTCTCCTCGTAGCAGACAAGGGGCTTGTTGGCCGAAGCGCCGTTGTTGTAGGGCTCCTTGAGAGAATTCATTATGGCGTTGAAGCTTACTCCCTTAAGCGTTGTCGGGAGATCGAGCTTAATATATACGGCTGCAAGAGGCCTTCTTGCCTTCTCCGGCACAGTCGCGAAAAGGCTCAGCGCCAGGGCCTCGCCCTCCGAATAATTCATGAACCTGAAATAGCCCTCGATAGCATGTGAGAGCTCATTTCCGAGCGTCAGAAGCACAGGATTCTTCTTGTCGATGGCTGCCCTTGCCGCATAAACGCGGTTAAGGAATACCCTTATATCCGACAGGCTCGAGCCTGAAATATCAATGAGATCCGTAAGGAGTCCGAAATCAGCCAGGAGAGCATATCTTATGATCTGCGCATAGCCGTTGGGTATGAACTTCTTAGGCACTGTCGACAGATACACCGGATCGATGAAAACGGCGGTCTGGGAAAGCGGTATCGAAGATGTGTTCTTGCGGCTGCCTGAATTAAGGAAAGCCTTGTCCGCGCAGGCCGTCTCGGCCATGGCAGAGAGCGTTGTGGGAACGGCGACATAGCGTGATCCGGCGGTATAAAGCGAAGCCGCAAAGCCCGCGACATCGTGGACCATTCCTCCTCCGAAAGCTATTATCCAGTCATTGCCGTTAAGGCCGAATTCGGCCAGTTCCTTTATGACGTTGTTGACCTGGGTGAGATTCTTATTCTGCTCGCCTTCTTCAACGGTGATGAGGCAGGTCTTGATATTCCTTATGATGAACTGCTGCTCGAAGGAATTGAAATAATATCCGCTGACCTGTCTGTCAGAGATTATGGCCACCTTAACGCCCTGCTTGCTTACATCTTTGTTGCCATACTGCTCCAGGATATATCCTGCGACATATTCGTCAGCGATTCCGCTGCCGGTAAAGCAATCACAGCTTCGGTTACAATCCAGTCTGTCCAAACGCCGGCTCCTTTCTGCCAAAAACTCAATTTGTATATTAACACAAAAGTGATAAAATAAACGCTCAGGTATTTTATTTAATAGAGGTTATGTATGAAAATACGCACGAGATTCGCACCCAGCCCCACGGGCTTTATGCATGTAGGCAATCTTCGCACCGCGCTTTATGAGTATCTCACTGCAAGGCACGAAGACGGTACTTTTGTGCTCAGGATCGAAGATACCGACCGTGAGCGCTATGTAGAAGGTGCTACTCAGGTAATCTATGACACAATGAAGCTTGCAGGACTTGATCACGATGAAGGTCCTGATATCGGCGGCGAATACGGTCCTTATGTCCAGAGCGAGAGGCTCCCGATGTATAAGCCCTATGCCGAGAAGCTCGTAGAACAGGGCAAGGCTTACAGATGCTTCTGCACCAAGGAGCGCCTTGAAGCTCTTAAGGAGAATGCTCCTGAGGGCACAGGCTACGACCGTCACTGCAGAGACTTGTCTCCTGAAGAGATCCAGAAGAATCTCGATGCCGGCATGCCCTACGTCATCCGTCAGAAGATGCCCCTTACAGGCTCCACTTCTTACCATGACTTAGTTTACGGAGACATCACATTCCCTAACGAAGATCTGGACGACCAGGTACTTATCAAGACAGACGGATTTCCTACTTATAACTTCGCTAACGTTATCGATGACCACACGATGGGCATCACACACGTCGTAAGAGGATCCGAGTATCTGTCTTCCACACCTAAGTACAACCTCCTATACGAGGCATTCGGCTGGGAGATCCCCACATACATCCACCTGCCACTCATCATGGGCAAGTCTGTTGACGAGGAAGGCAACGAAGTAATCTCCAAGCTCTCCAAGCGCCACGGCTCTACGGGCTTTATGGATCTCGTTAACGAAGGATACCTCCCTGAGGCAATCATCAACTATATTGCCCTGCTCGGCTGGGCACCTAAGGATACGCAGGAGATCTTCTCACTTGACGAGCTCATCAAGGCATTTGACATCAACGGCATCTCAAAGTCACCTGCCGTTTTCGACTACGATAAGCTCTCCTGGGTCAACCAGGAACACATCAAGGCAATGTCCGATGAAGAGTTCTTAGAGCACGCAAAGCCTTACTACGATGAGGCAGGCGTTGATCCTTCATGCTACGCGCTCTTAGCTGAGCTCCTGAAGCCCAGGATCGCGAAATTCACTGAGATCACTGAAAAGCTCTCATTCATCAAGAACTACGGCGACTTCGAGCTTGAGCTTTTCGAGCACAAGAAGAGCAAGTCCACATTGGAGTCTTCCAAGGAAATGCTTGAGAAGGCTATCCCCGTCCTCGAGCAGGTCGACTGGGACAGAGAAGCGATCACTGAAGCAATGAAGACTCTGGCTGAGGGTCTTGAAGTCAAGAACTCAGTAGTTATGTGGCCTGTAAGGATCGCTGCCGCAGGCGTGGCAGTCACCCCCGGCGGATGCGCTGAGGTAATGCTCCTTTTGGGCAAGGAAGAATCACTTAAGAGAATCAAATACGCTTATTCAAGACTTTGATCGGGAGAATATGAGATATGGCTGAAAGCAAGAATTTTATTGAGCAGATAATCGACGAAGAGCTCAAAGAAGGCGGAAGAGTCTACGGCAAGAAGATCCACACCAGATTCCCGCCCGAACCGAACGGCTACCTTCACATCGGTCACGCCAAGGCGTTAGAGATCGACTTCGGTACCGCTGAAGCTTATAACGGACTTTGCAACCTCAGAATGGACGACACGAACCCCACCAAAGAGGATGAGGAATACGTTGAGGCCATCAAGGAGGATATCCACTGGTTAGGTCACGACTGGGATGACCGCTTCTTCTATGCTTCCGAGTATTTCGAGAAGATGTATGAATTCGCGATCGAGCTCATCGAAAAGGGCTTAGCTTACGTTTGCGAGCTCACACCCGACCAGATGAGAGACATGAGAGGCGACACAAAGACTCCCGCAG